>Ga0209700_107182_pt1 | contig 16127 bp, 7 predicted proteins | sample SiratroredBW_FD_187528 | JGI IMG/M metagenome (GOLD analysis project Ga0209700, IMG submission 187528) | Root nodule microbial communities of legume samples collected from California, USA - Siratro red BW (SPAdes) (version 2) | ecosystem: Host-associated > Plants > Roots > Nodule | place: USA...
AAAAACATATATATATATATATATATATATATATATTCACTAAATCACTTAGATTTTCCACTCTCTACTCTTTTAGTTATTTATACATGGCATTGTTAATTTTTTTTATATAGTCAAAATTATAGTTTTTTGAAATATTGTTCAATTTCTCCATTCTTATAAGGACAATAGATGTCACTTATATTTTTTTAATATACTTCATAACTTTTGATTAACTAGTAAATATTATTTTTTTATTGATGATGTTTGAATTATTTTTACTTTTGACCACTAGATGAAAAATGAAGTGTTTTACGTTTGATCAATTTGCAAAACAAATTAGGAAATACGTATAATAATAACAACATTTTTATTTCCTCACAAATCAAATTTAAATAAGTCAGACAAAACAACAAAATTTTGATTATCTAATTTCTATATCAATCTTCATGGAGATTCAAAATATTAAACAATTTTCCTTCACGATCACCTTCCACGATACCAGCTTTTGCACAAGAGAAACAATTCGAGAAAAGTTAACATTACAATTGTTTTCCACTAAAATTGGAAAACGTCTAAGTGATACATGCACATTCCAAAAGTGAAGGTTTATGTCACCAGCAGCATTATTAGTGTAGAAAGAGTGAGTATTTTAACAATTTGAATTTTTTTAACACGATGATAAGAATGTATATTTTGTAATTATTCTAAGAAAACCTTCATATGATTAGATACACTAGAATCAAGGTAAAAAAAATTAGATAACTTACCCTAAATGTCCACGGTTGAATTTAGTATTTGTTGAATAATTTAAGGTTACCAATATCATATGTGTCTAAAGTATCAAGCAAACTTTAGAAAAAAAGAGATTTTTCTTTTTTTAGATTGTTAGATCATCTAACATATATCGTCTAATAGAATAAAGCAATACAATATAATTATACTAATTTACTCACAACTCTTAGATTATATCAAGCCTTTCTTAAGTCAACACATAAAAGATTATACTAATAAAAAATTTGATTATAATAAAATATAAGGATAATTTATGGTACACCCTTAATCTCTTATCAAGATTAAAAAAATCAAGTATTCTAATTGTTATTCATGACCATAAAATAAAGATGTTTGTTTGAAGGAAATTAACTTTAAAAGAAAATATATATAAATGACTTTCTGGCAAGTGGGTTACTTCACAAGATAAATAATACAAATGTTTGCACACTATCATTGAAAAAATTGATTAGAGAGCTTAGAACAAAGAGATATATTGTAGTTTCTTAATGTCTTGAAGTTGAAGTAGCTTTGTCTTTATATAGGTTTCATAAAGATGATCATTTTTGTGTAATCTTCGTGCGAAATCTTTGCTTAAATTTATCTTTATCTTTCATTACTCATGTGGCCAACATAATTGTATAGAAGGTTGAGTTTTCTTTGTGAAAACATGTAATGCGAATAAAGAGTTGAATTGTGTATTTTTTTTCTTCTAATAGTTAATAAGAATAATGTTCTATAAGATGAAAGAGATTTAAGACTTACGATTGATCAACCACAATTTTTATTGATAGATTTGCATTAAAAATTTGCAAAACTTGTAAAAAGATCTTCTTCTTTAATGCGTTATATAATAATTAAATAATATGTAATTTGAAAGATTTAGGTTTTATATTTTTATATTAGTTCATATATAAATGAGATTATGTCCATTTCTTTATCAACTTAATCAAGTTTCACTTAATAAACTCATACTGCAAGATTCAAACTTAATATTTTTTTTGAATCTTAACCATTCTTAATTAAAAGTTAAATATCTCTTGGACTACAACAACTTATGACTATACCAATTATTATTTGGATAAACATTTATTTTTGGTTAAGACAAAATTATAGAGAAGATAATCAAAAAATCACAAGATGCTAACTAAAAAAGACCTTACATCCTTACAGGAATAATTAATTTCACTCTTTTAGATTGCTAAAAAACACAAGAGTGTTATATAAAAAGAATTTCACAAGTTAGGGAAAAATTTATAACAAGTTTTTCACTTAAGATCTTTTAAGATTCATAACCTTTCTTCTTCAAGATGTTTTTTTATGTATAGAAGTTTTGAGAAAATAATTATTACAAATTTTTTTAACCATTTTGTAGTCTTGAAGTGTTGTTTATTCTTCGAGTTCTGTTTATCCATTTAGATGAAGTGAAATGCAATAAATATAATAAGCAGTTATAAAAAAACTCAAATTATTAATAAATGTTCTCATCCTTCAAAATATCCCTCCATCCCTCCAGTATAAATTAGTTTTTATAAATAATTTATTTTGTAACAATGTTTTTGTGAATATTCTTGCTATTATTATTATTATTATTTCTTTTCTAAATTGTTTTTTTTTCTAAATTTATCGTTTAAAACAAATAAAATATTATTTGAATACTGTACCTAATTCATTTTGTATTGTTTAATGAATCATTGAAAAGTAATTATTGTTATTATATTAAAATTGTTAATATTTAAATATTATATATCACTTTGGTTTTATTTAAAATGTTTATGAAATATAAATCTAATTTGACTTACTATTATACTTTATATTCAACAAAAGATTTTGTTTTATATTGCATTGATAAAAAAAACTAGTTTATTTACAAATATATTATCTTATAATTATAAGCATATTTTATCTTTTTTTTATTAATTTTAATACTATTTTTAATTTTTTTAGTAAATTAAATATTGGTTCAACATGTCTTACACTTTTGATTTTATAATACAATTTAGAAGTAATGTGTTAATTGCAACAACAAAAAATATATATTAAAAACCCATATATATACATGAATGTGAACAACTCTACCATAACATCTTATACATTGCATCTCTTATTTCTAATCAAAGTTTGAAATGGACCAAGACAAAAATCAAACCATAACCACCATTGTACCCTCCAAATCCAAATTGTCATAACACATCACACCACATTTTTTCTATAGTTTTCAACAATAAAAATGCATGACTCAATTCTTACCCACGAATTTCTAATTCTCTCCTTAAACTTCCTCCAACCCCTTATTCCCCCCGAAAGCCATGGAAGACAGAGAGAAAATTTGGGAGAGAAGGGGGTTGTTCATTTCCTTGTTCTATTCCACAACAAAGCCACCATTTTTCCTTGTGCGTCTCGCACACCCTCTTGGGAAAACCCAAAGGGTTGCATTGAATTGCATAGAACAGAGCAGAGAAAAACAGGGGAAGAAGAAGAGAGAAGAAAAAAACAGAGGAGGAGGAGGAAGAAAGCCATTGTTTTTCTCAAATTCCAAATGCCCCTTTTTCTGGGGTTTTCTCCTCTCCCTCTCTTCTGAGCTCCTTTGTTTTCTCTGTGGCAACCACATTGGAGGGTGTTGATGTAGGGGAAATTCTCCCCTACAATCGCCATCGTCCATTTTCTTCTTCTCCATCATCATCTTCTTCTTCTTCTTGATCCAATGGGTTGCATTAGCTCCAAGAATGTGGTTGCCAAAGCTTATTCTCCATCCCCCACAATGGTGGAAATTTCAGAGGCGATTCATTCCTCCACCAGGGGCCATTCCGGATTGATGATTTTGGATTCCAAAACCAATTCAGAAAATGAGAGGAACAACAAGTTCAAGAAAAATAGTTCAAAGAGGAGTAATGGGGCTTTCAGCTTGAGGCTTGGGTTGGTTCAGAGGAATGTTGTGGCAGAACAGAATGCTGTTGGGTGGCCTCCTTGGCTCACTGCTGTTGCAGCAGAAGCCATTCAGGGATGGATTCCTCTCAAAGCAGATTCTTTTCAGAAGTTAGAAAAGGTAATAACAGGTAGTGTTATGTTTCTTGTGTTCTTTTGTTGTTCAATCCTTAAACTTTTAGGTTTATGTCCATAATCATGTTTCTTATGTAGTTTTGGAGGTGTTAAACTCAATATGTAACTAATTATATTTAAATTTTATGTATGAAATACACAGTAGAAAAATGTTGTGTTTTGTTGTTGGTGTTTAGAGTATGGTTGCTTGGTTAATAAGGTAGAGGAAAAGTGTCCAATTGGATAAAATTTGATGTTTTATTGTAAAAGTTATCAAGGTCAAACTTTTAATATTTACATTTTTTTATAACATTTTACATTAACATTTAAAGCATTAGTTATTGAAATGAAATTTCAATTTTAATAAAAGAATAATGTTATATTTTATTACATTTAGTAGAAAAAGGTAATATTAAAACTAAATAAAGTAGAGTACTTTAATCATGAAATTTTTTATGATGACATTTATCATACCATGAAAATTTAATAGCATTCAAGTTGTAAAAAAAAAAAAAAAAGCAAAAATTTTTAGTAACAACAGTCTTGCATATTATAAGCCACACATGCACAAACATTTGGGTTAACATTATCAACTTAATAGTATGCTAGAAACTTTCAAGACTAATTTGTAATTTTCTTTCATCCAATGATGAAACTATTTGCAAGATACACATTTGAAGACCATATTCATCATTTACCTTATCAAAAATCAACTAAAATACCAGTATTGATATTTGTTATATATTTTATTAATGTAAAATTTAATAGTAATAGAAGAATAATTTAAAAACTAAATTAAAGTATACTTTAGTTTTATTTGGTTCATACAATAGTTATTTTTTATCGCATTGTTACATTTAAAATTTCCCTGCTCTTTTCTTTTTCGTATTTTCCTTCCTTTTAATGATATATTATTTTGCAATTAATATAAATCATGATCATATATAATTTAACTTTAATAATTATTTTATGAATAATATGTTTTTTTGTTGTTATGTATTGTAATTATAAAATTACTAAAGGTAACACCTCCATGATACTAGTGAAACGATTGATTTTTGAATTTGAATTTTTCATCTTTGATAGTTAAAGTTGTAATGTTTGTTATTCCACTAGTATATTGTATAAGAAATGTTATTATGTTTTTAGATTAATTATATTTTAAATTTTATTTTTTCTTTTGTTATGTTTTCATATTTAGAAGTTAATTATCATGTTAAACAAATCATAGTTTGAGGGAAAGCTAAAATACATTATTTTGATAACAACGAATATATCATATTGTGATCCTCTATTAAGAATGTTTTTATTTCTATAGATTGGTCAAGGTACATATATTAAGAATGTTTTTATTTCTATAGATTGGTCAAGGTACATATAGTAGTGTGTTTCGAGCTCGTGAAGTTGAAACTGGAAAGATGTTTGCTTTGAAAAAAGTACGGTTTGACAATTTTCAACCTGAGAGCATTAGGTTTATGGCAAGAGAAATAACAATCCTTCGTAGACTTGATCATCCAAATATCATGAAATTGGAAGGCATAATCACTTCTCGTTTATCAAATAGCATATACCTTGTATTTGAATACATGGAGCATGATCTTGCTGGCCTAGTGTCACGTTCTGACATAGTCTTCACTGAATCACAGGTTTGTTAATAACTCTTATTCATTGTGTATATTAGACAAGACTTAGTGCCAGTTTGACTTATTGTGACACTTCTTTTAAACTAGTTATATAAACATGCACTTAACATTCATCTTCTACTATAAAATTTTGTTTTTGTCCTTTATTTTGGGTATTCAAAAGTTAGTTAGGTCACTTATATACATTTAATGTTATATTGATGTGTGATGTTTCCTTCTTATAGATAAAGTGTTATATGAGGCAACTTTTAAGTGGATTGGAGCATTGTCATATGCGTGGTATTATGCATAGGGACATCAAAGTATCAAATATCTTATTGAATAATGAAGGTGTTCTTAAGATAGGAGATTTTGGATTAGCAAATACAATCAGTACAAGTAGTAAACATCCCTTGACAAGTCGTGTTGTGACTTTGTGGTATCGTCCTCCTGAACTATTGATGGGATCAACCAACTATGGAGTGTCAGTGGATCTATGGAGTGTTGGTTGTGTATTTGCTGAACTTTTTCTTGGGAAACCTATCCTTAAAGGAAGAACTGAGGTAATTATAATAATCGATGCATGTTATATATAATTTCTGTTTACATATGTTAACATTGACACATTTTGTTTAATTTGAAATTTTTGTTCATGGCTAGAATATGCTACCAATTGTTTCCTAAGAAAACATATAATTATAAAAATAACACAAACCTTACATTTACTTTTTCTTGAATGTATAGGTTGAACAATTGCACAAAATTTTTAAATTGTGTGGTTCTCCACCTGAGGAGTTCTGGAAAAAGACTAAACTTCCTCATGCAACAATGTTCAAGCCACAAACAAATTATGAAAGTTCTCTTCGAGAAAGATGTGCAGATTTTCCTGCATCTGCTATAGACCTACTTGAGACTTTATTATCCATCGACTCAAGTAACCGAGGAACTTCCTCTTCTGCCTTAATGTCTGAGGTAAAGATTTCATTCATTTGTATTTTCCTATTATGTATTTTTCATATTTAGAAAAATTCTTATTTATGATCTTATATTATAATACATAACTGGTATTTTATACACATTACATAAACCCTAAACCAACTAAATATAACTAACTTGGATTTCTAATTTAATTTTGATTGTGTATTCTTTATAGTATTTTAGTGTCAAGCCATACCCTTGTAACCCATCAAACTTGCCAAAATATCCACCTAGCAAAGAAATGGATGTAAAACTTCAAGAAGATTCATCCAGGTACACTATTATGATATTTATTATTTATAAAATATGTCATAGATATAGTTATTTATATAATTGAATTATTTGATACATTAAGATTTTGAGTTTTATCATTAATTAAGTCAAATGAGGGATGAAATTTTATTGTTACTTTTTAGTATTTTAGAAGATGGGTTTCAAATTAAACCAAACACATTTTTTTTTCTTTTTTTTTTTTTTTTACTAACTCTTGATCCTTACTCTTAGGAAAAAGATTGAAGGTAAAATGAGAGAGGCTGCAACATCAAGAAGACAACAAAGACGAGTCTATAAACTTTTGCAAGATCAAAACAATTTCGGTAAATCAAGTTCAAAAGAGGTATTAATTTTTCAATGGAATGTCATTAAATCACCTAAATATCATCATTTTTGAAATAATACTTATCTTACTTTCTTTGTGAAGAACATGCAAAACATTTCTCAAAATGGTCATAGAGATGATGGCAAAGCACATCTTATGAGAGGAAAACAAAATGGTCACACAAAGCCTTCATTGGATACTATGTCTGAGACTTCCCAAATGATGAATATTGTGAATGGTAATGGATTCAGTGTGCCAATGCAAGTCCCAGGTTCTAACAATGATTATACATGGGTAAAAAGAAGAAAACAAGATGCATCATCAACTCTATCAGATGGTTCAAGAAGCAAAATTAGTGCCCTAGATCCAAACTTTGCCAAAGGAACATATGATTTAACTAACCAAAGGGTTTCAATGGATTTTGATCCTGCTGAATTGGTGAATGGTCAGGTAAATATTAAGTAAATATAAGTAAATGTTTTAGAGACAAAGTCATCATTATTGCCAAATTGTGTCACTAGTTGTTAATTAACACAAACTAGCATAAGTTTAAACTAACACATGGCATATATAGAATCTCTACATGACACATGAGTTTTATAATTTTTTTTTTCTTGTAAGTTAAAAAAGTAAGTTAGATGTTAACTTTGACATTTTTTGTTGTAGATAATGAACTTTAATTGTGTATTTTATTTGTATTAAATTAATTTATATTTTATGTATAAATTTTACAGGGTCGGAGAGAACATGATGCACAACGTGCAATTCGTAAATCAAGATTTGGAAGAGGTAAATAAATCTATTTATAATTAAAAAAAGTTGCATGCATATATAAAAAAAGACAAATGGTATATGTAAAATAATTTGCATAATAAATTGGAAAACAAATTAAGTAAAATAAATAAAATTTTAAAATGTAATAAATTATAGAGGGGGGAGAGAGAAACACAAATATTATTTTGTATAAAATTTGGCCTAAATTGTCTAAATAATGTGCAAGAGAGAAATAAAAGAGAAAATAGCAATGTTGCACAAATTGTTATATGAGTTACCTATATATAGCACAATTAAAAGTAAACCAATCAAAGTATATTTTATATTTGGGGTGATTAAAAACTTATATATATTATCTAAAATGATATTACAAGTGAAGTACTAATGAATACTAATAGATGAATTTGTTGTTTACAGATAAATGAGCAAGGATTGTGAAAGTGATGTAATCTTCAACATTACAAGGATGACTAACAAAACGTTTCATCATTACAAGGGTGACTAACAAAAATTTATGCTATTGATGAACTTTAGTAGGGACATTTGAACCATTTTAGTTTTTTACTTAACCTCTCTTGATATCTTGGTGACATTTCCCTCCTTTTGATCACAATGGTTAATTGTTCACATCCTTCAATTATTAACATTCAAAAACAGGTTTACAATATATTACATGCAACAAGGCAAAAAAATAGAAGATGATATACAATACAATAATGCTTTATTTTTATCATTTGAAATTTCACTTTCCCCACACATGCAAATTTTCTCTAAGTGTAAGATTTGTCTTAAGAAAAGAAAAACTATATAAAAAATACTCTAATATAACTTGTGCTCTTTGGAAAATCCATTTGGACAACATATAATCAAGAACAATAGAAAGTTAATGCCTCAATAACTTTGTTTACATGTATGTTATTTTGGGCATGGAGTATAAACTAACATGCCTATTTCAACCTTTTTTTCTTAACTGTGATGAGTTGTATGATTATAATTAATTTTAGAAATTACACAAAGTAAACAAAATATGATTTATAATTAAAAAACATCTTATTATAAAGCCATCTACATTCTTAATATTTAGATATTATCGATGAAATATATTTTAATATTACGTATATTGAAAGAAAAAAATCGAGAAATAAATTTCTTCTCAATTCAAGTTTTATGTCTTAATGGTGATGAAAGAAAATAATAGTAGTTATATTCTATGAATATTAAAAAAAAATACAAATAAGAATGCATATAAAGAAATATTAAATAAAATAAGATTTTTTTAGTCAAAATGAATAAAAAAAATTAAGACCTTTTTCAATATGATTAATTTATCTTTTACAAATAAGTATTGAATTAATTATTTTACATAATTTTCTCTTTATTATAAAATTCATTTTCTTGGAACGAGTTTTCAATCAAACTTAATTTTATAATAAAACTTTTCAAAATTATAAATTATTATTTTTTATTATATAAAATTCACAAAGTAATCGATTGACATTATACAAATACAAGAAGAAATACCAATAAACTTCTTAAAATATGAAGTGACTCAAATTTAGTCATGATCTCTTAAATAGATTAAAAATCAATTAACTTCCTTTTCATATAAATATTCATTAGAAGGACTAATAATTTACTTTAAAGGTTAATATACTAATCTTCAATTGAAAACTTTATTTGCCCTCAAACAAAATATCAAAAAAAAAATTCAGCGATCACAAAAGAGAAGCATAATGGTTGGTTTAAGAACTAAATTAAAACATATTTTTCTTTCTTAATAACAGGGTTGTCGATCAATTGTAAATGACATTCTCACCTTAAAAAATAATAGGACATACATGCATATCCTTACATGAGTGTTGAATTTAAACATACAATTGAACCTTTACATATTTGTTTACTTAAACTTAGAATATTTGTCCCCTAGTGATTGTTTCTCTCAAATACCCTTGTTAAGTCAACAATTTATCTTTGTGTTTCACTTTCAACCAAACCATATACACAATGAGCATGGATCACTAAGATTTTTTGAAGGGTCGTAATGTGGCTAGGTTATCAAAAAAATTGGTTTTTTCTAGATTCACAAATTGATCACCAAAGAGGGAGAGCATATTATGCATGTTTTGAAATTATTTTCTCCACTCAGCTAACTATTGAAGACCCACTTTTTCTATTCCCTTCATTGTAAGTGATATCATTTTTCTTTTTTCATTTTCTTCATGTATTTGGAAATATTTTTTTTCAACCTTCTATTCTTGTTTTAACATCACTTATCTTCTTATTTTTCTTTGCACAATCCAAAGTTATATTTTCTTAGTTATTTTGATACACATGGCTTTCTCTCCCCTTTTTTGTCGAAGGATGGTTAGATTTCAAAAATAGGTTGAGGTACATGAATTCAACAGTTAAGACTACCAACAAAAAGGGTGAAATAATTGTCCTGCATACTTGGCATTTTTGGCTCTAGGTTGCTTTGATTGACTTTGGACATGATCATCTTATCAAAGAATTTTTTTCATTCTTTGTATAATATTTTCAACAGACATGTACAAAGACAACAAATAAACAACCTATATGTACCAATCAACATATTTGAACACCAATTTCCATCCTTTATTTCCTTTATCCTTTTCAAGTTGTACATTTTCAAAGACATATTGGGAATTGGTTGAACTTTTATAACAATTGCAACAATAATCCTCAAGATTTTAAAGTTGTGTATGACATAAGTTTATCCTTCTTCTAGCTAACCATCCCACAAAGCTACATCTTCCTTTTTAACCAATATAGGTATCATGTTATTAGGTATCCAAGTGTGAGTCTAGTCCCGCATTAAGTACAAATGAGTAAGTTGAACAACATATAAGAAAGAAGAACCACAAATTCAATGACTTAAAGTTTTGGGTTGAAGGTGGTGTCATTATCTTATATGGTCTCACTTTTCTCTCATTCTTGTTTCATCTATCTGGTGTTTTCCTCTCTCGAATTTCCTAACCCATGTCACTCTACAAAAGATACATAATGATAAGTACATTAAAATTAATTATTCAAAACCTCTTACCATCAATATCTTTAATGATGTCGGAAACAATAAGATTCACAATAAACACCAATAATCAATGTGGGAAAAACCTTTCAATAGAGATAAAAAAAACCCATGATCACCAACAATGGTCCAAAATATCCACATCTGACCGTCCAAAACAACGTACTATGAGTAGTACAACTTCAGTAAAATTTCAGAACATTATTTCTAACTTAAACAGACGTCCCTTTCTCACTCATATGACATAACCTCTTATGCTACAAGTCAGTTGCATCAAAAAACTCAGTTGTATGAACAACATCTTTGACAATCTTAGCTTAAGTTATGTAAAGTGTAGAGTGTTTAGTACCTCTACGCACAACCATGAAACCCTTAGTGAGCTTCCAATTATCACTTAAAAATGAGATATTATAGTTTTCATCACATAACTTATCCACAGAAAATAAGTTTAACTGGCATCAGGAACATGCTTCATATGCTTCAAATTTAATCTAGAATCAATATATATAAACATTTTTCAAAACTTAAAATGCAAATATTTTTCAAAACTTAAAATGCAAACATTTTTCAAAACTTATTATCCATATAAAATTAAAGAAAATCAAGCCAACTAAAAATAGTTAAAACAAAACTAATACATATATAAGCAATTTAAAAGGTAGACAACGAAACCTATTGAAAAAATCAACTTATATTAATAACATAAACACTATAAAATGTCATAATCACAAAATGTAATCATTTAGTTATGGCTTCACTTATAACCTTAAAATAGAAGCAGAACATATACATAAAAGTTGTTTATCATGCAGGGAACACGAAGTAAAACATATAGTTACCATATAAACATTTCTAACAACAAAAGGATACACTTATGAGAATAAATAAACACAAAAAAATGTGTAAGTGGCACAACATTGAAACATTTCTTCTTTAAGAATAAAACACATTAACCAAACAAAAAAATAAACCCTAATGTCTCACTTTTTTTCAGTGTATATGACAATATTACTAACATGAGCAAAAAAGCACTACAAGAAAAATGTTATTTAGAGACTAATTTTTAGCTACCAAATGAAATGGTTACTAATTGTGACCAAAATAGTCACCAAATTAGATTTTGGTTGCTAAATAACTACAAAATAGAAGTAATGATTGAATTTAGTGACCAATTAAGTCAAATAATTGGTATCTAACATTAGCTACCAAGGTTTTAGTGACCTATACCATTAGATTCTAAATTAGTCTCTAACTTGATTAGATACCAATTTAGAATCTAATGACATAGGTCACTAAAACTTTGGTAGCTAATGTTAGATACCAATTATTTAACTTAATTGGTCACTAAATTCAATCATTATTTTTATTCTATAGTTATTTAGCAACCATAATTTAATTTGGTGATTATTTTGGTCACAATTAACAAATATTTCATTTGGTAGCTAAATATTGGTCTCTAAATAGTTTTTTTCTTGTAGTAAAGGCTGTAAGTATCATAACATTAAAACAACTTTTATACCCCTATAAAATAAAAATATAATAAACTTATATCAAAATAAATAAACCTATAAAAGTATGAAACAAGCACAACATTCAAGCATTTTTTCTTGAACAACAAAACACACTAACCAAACACAAAAATAAACCATAAAGTCTCACATTTTCTTCAACTTATATAACAATATTTCTATTAAGAGAAGTAGGGGAACCTGTAAGTATCATAACATGAAAACAGATTTTATACCCCATATAAAATGAAAAACAAAATGAATTTATATTAAAATAAAGAAAACCAGAAAAAACATGTTAGAAGCATTACTTCAAGAATGAAAATTTTTCAACAACCAAACCAAACAAAAAAAAATAATAAACCCTAAAATCTCACATTTTGTTCAAATGAGAATATTGCTAAAAATAGAAGCACAAACAACTCAACTGAGGTATCTGTAAAATAATTTCTTCAAACACTTTGGGATACATAAAACGCATTAACCTCTGATGTGATGAGCTAAACGATAAACGAAAACCTCACTTTAGTGAAATAGGCTCTTGTGAATTATGTTTCAGAGTTGTACTATCAGTCTCTTCCATTCACAGTATTTGTGTAAAAAAAAAGATAAGAAGAATGAGAAAAAGCTTGCAAAATAGGGAGGAAGAAGAAAAAAAAACAAAAAAAAAATTAGACGTGTCAAAAGAGGAAGAATGAACAATTTAAGCAATTTAAACTTTTTCTTCGAATAAACAGTGACATAAGAACTACCAAATAACAAAAAAATCAATAAAAGGAGATTTGTAACCATCATAGCAATAAACATTTCAATGCCCAAAATAACAAAAAGATCATGAAAAGAAATACACATCAGCGAAATAATAATAAGTATTTTGAAAATTTCCTTATCTCATTTTTTTTTCTTATAGTTATACGTGATATCTTTTTCACATTTTTATTTTATAAAATTCATACTAAACATTATTATAAATTTTGATATCTAAGCTAAATTAATACTTTAAAATTCATTTATCATATAAAATATATTACTTAAAAAAATTAGTTATTTTGATGTCTTTAAAATTCATTAGTCATATGTTATCACATAAAATATATTATGAAAAAAATACATATTACTTAGAAAAATTAGTTATTTTGATGTGATGTAGTTACAATGACAATGATAATTTATAATTTATGTAACCCTTCTTCATGCTATAAGATTACATTTTATATCACATACTAAATGACAATGATAATTTATAAATTATGTAACCCTTGTTCATGCTATAAGATTACATTTTATATTATATACTTATTTTTTAATCTAATATTGTTGTACGTCTATAATTAATCATCTTTCAAAATTTTATATGATGCCTCAATAAATTTTTATTTTGCCGCAAATAGCGAATGAAAACAAACTTCTATCTCTATATAAATTTAACGTAAAAGTTATTCCGCGCATAAAGAGTAAAACCAGTTTACCATTAAAATAAATATTTTTCTACAAATTCTCTTAATTAAATTTTCTTATGTCTAATTCCTTTTTCATTTCGTTTCAATTTTTGTAAAATTTGTCTACCCATTTATTTTTTTCCAAGAGTGAGTTAATTGAGAAATAAATAAATAAATAAAACATTAAAAAGAAAGAAAAAATACATAAGTAAGTTGAAAGCTAAAAAATAAAAATAATAATCATATCATATTATTGACAGTAAAGTTAAATAACATTATATTTTAAAAAAGTAAAAAATTTAGAATTATTACAAAGAAAACAGTTTTTTTGATAAAGACTTAATTAAAAATATTTATTTATTTATAGAGAATTAAAGCAGAAGGAAAGAGAGAAAGAGGGCGAAGCGAAGAAGGTAAGAGAAAGAAACGCAGCGTCTTACCATAATAACAGCACCAACAATGCTCTCTCTTATCTTCCTTCACAATCTACCACTCTAACCTTCCCTTTCTCTTCGGTGAGCAATTTTTCATCTCATTGCTTTTTCAATTCTCATTCCTTTTCTCCTCTTTCTGCATTTCCCCTCATTAATTCATTCATATTTTCGTTTCCTTTTCAATCTCTTCGACTCAACTTCTCATTTTTTTTTTTCTTTTTCATTGTGTTCGCTGTCATGCGTCGGTTTTAATACATTTTGCGCGCCTGATTGTGTGTTTTCGTTGCGAATTTCATGAAACCGGGGGAATTAGGGTATGGTGTATTTGTTGAATGTTGGTTACTTTGATTTGATGCTGGTGTAGAGCAATTGAGAAAAAAAAAAATGTTGTGTTTGGTGGAAACTGGAAAAGGGTTTGGTTAAGGTGTGATTTTGAGAATAGGGGTTTTTTAGTTTGGCTTGAGGTTGACTTGGGGGGTTTTGATTTTGGCGCCTTGAGCTGAGAGGCTCCAGCAGGTTGCATTGCATGTGTAAAAGAAGAGAGGTTGGTGCCAATTGGTTGCATTGCATGTGTAGCTGAAGAGAGGTGCCATTAGGTTGCGTGTGACGTGAGAAAGATTGTCATTGACCTGACGATTCGTTAGATGTGTGGATATTTGGAGTCTTTTTTAAGAGGTGCCAGTAGAGTGTGCCTTGTGTGAGCCGAAAAGGCTTGCTAAAGGTGCCACGGAAGAAAGGTAGCAATAGGGTGCTTGTCTAACAGAAGTATGGCGTCAAAATTCGGACAATTTTGTTGATTTTAGTTTGTCCCATTTAGCATCAAAGTTAGCATTTTAGATGGCTGTAGATTTTGAGATTGTTTTTCCAGCTACCGGTAGGGTGTGCCGTGAATGAATCAAAAGGGCTTGCCTAAGGGGCCATAGGCATTGGCTGGGCAGTATCTCAATTAGCATGAGGCACCAATCCATTCTGCCACCTCACCGAGTTAAATGTGCCTTATGGCGCATATGTTATGTTGTTTTCCTTTGTCAACAGTTCTATGGTAAGTGAAATTTCTTACACCAACTAAATGCCAGAAAAATTATATCCTTTCCTTAGTTGGACACCAAATGCTGGCAATGAAGCAGCTGTTTTCCATGAAATCAATGGAGGCTTATTGATATTTTTTTAATCTACTTGCCTGCATTGCTTGCTGTTTAGAGTCCCAAATACTCGATGGTGACAACTAGTAATTTATTTAGACTATCTCTTCTATTTAACTCTTTAGATGATTGAGCATGCTGTGTTATTTATGGCTATCAATTGCTCTACCCATTTCAAAATAATTGTTATTTTTTGGGTTTTCAAAAGCACTAATTGCTTTTTTCAACTTATCCTTGTATTGTTTTTGGTATTTTAATTTTGGAATGAGAAAATATTTATGAAATGGGAGGGTAATGTAGTGAAAAGGAACTTATTTTTTCTTAAAATTCTAAATATTTGCAACTTTCTTAATCCTTTGCAAAACCTTAAAACAAGAATTATTTGGAAACGGATCTAATAGGCAGGTGCTAAAGGCAAGTGCCTTACTTGCACTAGAAAAGGCATGTATAAGGCATTAGTGATACACTTCACTGAAAGGCAGGGTGCATAACTAGTAAGCAGGGCTAACCCATTTTGATGGCTCACTTCAATGCTTCTAGCAATGTGCTTTTTGATGGATTGGTTTATATTTCTAGTTTCTGTCCATTTTACATCTATAAAAGAAAAGAAATTATCAGGGTTGGGAGTTTTAGGGTATTCTAAATTTGGGCTTGGGTCGGGTTTTTAGTTTTTTTTTTTTTTTTTAAATTAGGATTGGGTTGTGGATTAGATGACCTGAGATCCATATATTTTCATCAAATTTCTGCGCTCATCACTCCTTTCCTGTTTTTGTCTTCTTAGATTCTGCCATGAC
>Ga0209700_107184_pt1 | contig 16115 bp, 12 predicted proteins | sample SiratroredBW_FD_187528 | JGI IMG/M metagenome (GOLD analysis project Ga0209700, IMG submission 187528) | Root nodule microbial communities of legume samples collected from California, USA - Siratro red BW (SPAdes) (version 2) | ecosystem: Host-associated > Plants > Roots > Nodule | place: USA...
TGTTTATTTATATATATATATATATATATATATATATATATATATATATATATATATTTGTTTGATTTTATTTTCTTACACTGTCAACTTTCTTTCAACAACTTCACATTCTCTCTCTATAAACATGCTTCTCTGATAGCTTTTCTTGCATTTTCTCAGCCGATTTCTTTTCCCGCCAAGCACACTCTGTTCCCTTCGCGGCCGCTTCGCCACCGATCCTTGCGCTTCTCCACCGTGTCGGAGCTCTCTCCGCCGCCTCATTTCCATCGGTAAGTGGTCCATTCTCACTTCACTCAACTTCTTCTCTGACTCCCTTGCAATTCATTTTTGTCCTCAATTATTCCATTTCTTGATTTTATCGGGAATATTCAGTGTTTTGATAGTCTTGAATGAACAAGAGCCTTCAATTTTTGAACTAGTTTAGTAACTTGTTAATGTGCTTTTAATGTCAGTATGTGAAAGATTGATTGAAAGACCGTAGATGCATGCGTTTGGCTAAGTTAATCTTTGGTTTCTTGAGGTTGTTGCTATTGGTTGTATCCCTCAATGGAGAGGGAGAGGAATATGCGTTTCGTTTTATTTTTTTATTTTTTTGAGGATAAAAAAAAAAGGCACACCAAAAGAAACTGACGCGGGGTCTTGCCGTGTTGACTTTGTTATGGTGTTGTTGGTTCTGGCTGTGGGATGTGATTTTTGGTTTAATTCATTGCATCTACTGTTGTTAATGTTAAATTAAATTGAAACCGGTGTTGGATAATGGTGCACTAATTTAAATGCTCAATCTCTCACAATCCTTCACTTTATGGGAAATTGTGGGTAAATGCAGCTGCAATTGCGATTGTGGTATGCTTTCTTATAACAATGAAGGAAAAGTGAGATTCTTTTTTGCTTAATTCATTTTCTTTCTTTCTCCATTCTGTTCATGATCGAGAAGGCAAGGCCTAATAGCTTCCAAGGTATTTATTTTTTGGTATCTTGTAATTTAGCCAGGAATGTTTCTTGTGATATGTGAATAAGATATTCTAAAATGGACATAGCTGTGCCACCCAACTTTAACAGCTGGCAGTTCTTTGTTTCTTTATCCACCCTAATCAAGTCGCATTGTATCTGTTTTGTTTGTTCAGTAGTTGTAGTTGGTAATGGCCCTGAAAGCCCTTTCAGAGCTTGAGGTAGATGAATTTTGGGTTAGCAAATGTAAAACTATTTGCCAAAGTCTTCAACACTGAACTCATGGTTTCCTTCACTGGGAGATTTATCACTTAATAAAAGTGAACACTCAATCATGACGGCACTTATATGTTTGATTGCATAGACAATGCATTTTTAAGATTGTAATTTATAGCTTAGGTGATTCATTACAGTAAACTATTATTTAGGAAGACATGAACTAGTTTTCTTGTGCTTAGATTCGCAACTTGATGTTTAGTTGCAATTTCCCACCTACATTTGGCAAAGCACAAATAATTATATTCATGGATCAACCACAAGTTTGTGTTTCTGTTTTTGCATATTGACCTTTTAATTTGATTTGCATATTGTCCTTTTAATTTGTTTTGCATATTCTTATTCCATACATAGCAGTCACTCCCTAATAGTGGCGTTGTCTGGAACAAGTGACCCAATAAATGCTATAGAGGGATAGTGGGTAACAGGATGACGGCTATTTTCAAGTTTTAACATACACATAAGATATGTTATACTACAAGCACACATACTGTGCTGAATAATAACAAAAGTATCTAAATTAAAGGTATATTATTATATTAATAATGAATGATTTAAAGCCAGAATTTTGAAAAGTATCTAAAACAGTGAAAGTCTGAAATGATAGTGGACTGACCAGAAAAGCTGGCTGGAAATGATATGTGCTAGTGGAACATGGCCAGAAGCTGAAGTGTAACACCAGAAATCTCACCCCAGAAAGCTGGTTCTACGTTGGCTAGGGTCAGACTTGGGGTGTGCAGATGGTGAGGGTAGAAGGGGAATGTGTTTCTGGCCCGGTTAAATGAAGGGGTGTGGGAATCAGATTTAAATGGTACATTTGCAGGGGCAAAAGATATTTATGTCTGCTGGATTTAGCAAATGCAGCCATGATTTTTGCTGCTACAGTCACAACAATGAATTGCTTTGCTACAGAGCATGACGCTCTGCAATGACACTTTGTAATGTGCCATATAAAATACCCTGATTTCATTTATAAAATTTAGATTTTGAGGTTTGAACTTCATAAGTTGGGACTACGTCTGTAGGGGAAAAAGGGGTTTATGCCTACTGAGACAGTATTGTAGCGATTGAGATGGCTGAAAAATTATGTGAATCTGGCTATGATTCCTGCTGCTACAGCCATGACAACGAACTGCGCTGCTATAGAGATCACATGCAATGGTGGGGAAAGGGGTTTTGAACTGATTAGGGGCTGTCAGCCTTAATCTGCAGGGGCATAAGGGACTTATATTATGCCTGATAAGGCAGAATTGAATCAACCGAGATGGCTGCAAAATTATGTGATTGTGACCATGATTATGTTGCTACAGCCAGGATAGTGAACTGCTTTGTTGCAGTGATCACAAGAGGCAATAACATGCCACAACACTCTGTGATAGTGAGGGAGGGAGGGGAAAAGGGTTTTTGACCTGGTTGAATGAGGGGGTCAGCTTTAATGGTTCATTTGTTGGGGCAAAAGGGGCTTTCTGCCTGTTGAGGAAGTATTGTAGGGACCGAAATGTCTGGAAAATTGTGTGAATGTGGCCAGGATATCTGCTGCTACAGCCATGATGACAAACTGCAATACTATAAAGATCATAGAAGCAATAACATACTAGAATGCAGGCTATAGTGCCTCGATGCAAAAGATCTAACCAGAAATGGATGGGTCTATTTCAAAGATAGTAAGGTAAGAATTCCAATTAAAAAAAGGGTGTGCAAATGGTGAGGCTGGTAACCAAAATTGTCATTCGAAGATGGGTGTGCAAATAGTGAGAGTGAGAGAGGAAAAGGGTTTCTGACCTGATTAAATTTTGGGGGAGGATCAACTTTAAATGGTTCATTTGCAAGGGCAAGATTTGGCTGATTATGCCTGCAATGGAAGCAGCAGCCGATTTGGCTGTGATGTTTTGCGAATATGCCCTTGATTTTCTTTACTATAGCCATGGCGATGAATCGCTCCACTACAACAATCATTGAAGCAACAACATTCCACGACACTCTACAATGTGCTATAGTGTTGTAATGTTCTATCAAATACTATGATTTCGTATATATAACTCAAGATTTGGGGTTAGGGGTTAGGCAATGGTCTTCATTAAAGATAGTCAGACCAGGGTTTTAGACTTGGAGGTGTGCAAATTGTTTGGATGGGAGGGGTAAAGAGGGTTTCTGAAGTGCAGGAGTAAGCTTTAAATGGTACATTTGTTGGGGCAAAAATGGCTTTATGCCTATTGCGACAGTAGTTATTGAAATAGTGAGGGTGGGAAGAGAAAAGGGTTGTTGATCTGCTTAAATGAGTGAGGGGGGATATGCACTTTAAATGATACATTGGCAGGGGCAAAAAGGGTTTTATGCCTGATGTGGCAATAGTGACAAAGATGGCTGCCAAATTTGGGGAATTTAACTGTGATTCTTGTTGCTACTACAACTTTGACGATGAACAACTTTACTATAGAGATAATAGAACTGGCAACATGTCATACTCTACAATGGCACTACAATGCTTCTATGTGCAATATTAAATACTATGATTTCATTCAATTAACTTAGAATGTGAGGTTAGGGCCCAGTGTTGTTAAAAAACCATTATAGATTCGCCATAGCAGTATAATGTGGGCTCTTTTGATCCCTTTGTCATGGGCAATATTTGATTTGACCAGCTTTTGTAGTGGTGTAGGCCACAATGACGTGTTTATATGGTGGAATTTTGGCCTTCCACCATATCTGCCATTATTGACATTATTAGGGCTGAATTCCATCTCATAAAATTGATTTTTGAGATTAGGATGCTAAGTTTTATAAGCATTACTTATGCCTAATCTTTAGTTGATGTGAGACTGAGCGCTCCCTTTAGTGTTGCAGTTAAGGCGTTCTAATCCTAAAGAGGTCATAATTAAGTTGATTTCCAATATACCCGCTCATGCCCAGTACTTGGAGCAGGCAATGTAGGTGACCCAACAATGGTCTTATGATTGGTTTCAATGCCAAGTTAGAATTTATGATTATGACATAATTCAATCTTACAAAATTAGTTTAATAAGGATCACTGAAGCTTTATAAGCACTACTTAGGCGTAATCTTTTGTTGGTATGGGACTAACACACCCCCTTGATGTTGCAACTAGGGCATCCTTACGAGGCCACAATTGAAGTGGGACAAGGGTGATTACAATTAGGAAATTTGCCAACATATATATGGAAACTTTAGGGAAACAATTTCAGGGAATCCTTACCATTTAGAGATTTCTCTTATTCTCGAGTTGTAAAATATATTCTTTGAAAGATAATTATGTACAATTAATATATCAAATATGACACTTTTTTTGCGGCACTGCATTGCATATGAAACATGTTAGGAAACTGCTGCAAGGTTCTAATTGGCCTAGGAAGATCTTTTAGTCACCTTAAGTAGGTTGCTTCCTGTCATAACATCACCCCTCAAAATAGTCATTTCACTGTTAAAGAAATCACTTCGTCATAATCCATGAGCAAAACTGGCTGAACCTTGTAATTATCAAGAGAATCTAGAATTAATCTTCACAAAATGCGACCAATTGCAACCAATTCCCAAAAGCGATTGATTCTCTTGAAGAGCACGTATCTCAACTTGCATGGCATGTTTCAACCTGCATGCTTAATTACTTGAGAGCAAGTAGGAGCAAAATGCCAGATAAAGTCACAATAAGAGAAGTGTGCATGAATCCATATCTATATGGTCCATGAGGGACTCTGGCGAATCTATGAGGTATTGTTGACACAAGCTCAAGTGGTGGGTCAATGTGGGGAGGGAAAGGGGGATAATCTTTGAATGACTTTTGATTTGGAGATGACAAATGTGTGGTAAACAATGACGACACCAAAGTTAAAAAGCATGAGTACTAGAAGATCTCAATCTTTTTCTTATTTCACACACACACACGCATATGGTCTACAACCAATTCAGGAGAATATTTCCAGTTTCGCATAATCTCTTGCTTTGTGCTAATCTTCTTTTAGAAAGTTAATTATGTATGACAAACACATTTAGTATGGCACTTGTCTGATGCCTTACACAACACACAATACCTATTAGAAAATTGTTGAATAGCATTAGTGGGCCTAGGCTGAAGTTGACATTGCACAACATACAATAACAACATGATCACCTGATCTGATATGATCGTTATCTTGGAACATGTTATTTGTTGGAGATCTCACATTGATTAGATATATGACAAAATTATAATATATAAGTAGGTGCAAACTTTACATTACAAGTTGATTTTGTAAGGTTGAGTTAAGCTTAAAGTTCATTTTTTTAAGATGATATTAGTGTCTATCCTAATGAGATTTGCTGGATTTGTCGTGCTACGTGCGGTTAGACCCTTCTTTATTCCCATGTTTGAGATGTTGGAGATCTCACATTGACATGAGATATGGTTAAATTATAATATATAAGTGTGCGCAAACCTCACGTCACAACTTTTTTGTAGGTTAAACTAGACTTAAAGTCTACTTTCTAATACTATTTAGTTTAGTTTGATTTGGAAATGAGTTTTTAACTTTTCAATCAAGGGTGGTCTTGGGGGTGAAAGAGGGAGAGGAAATAACATGTGGCACTCATATTTCTGTAAGTTGGAAGGATACATTTAGTTAGTGCAATCATGTTCTTACTCTAACATTGATCTATCAATTTTCAGGATTGTGTCACCTTTTTTGGTAAAAGTCTTGGGAAAAACCCAGCTTTGAACTTTCAGAAGTGTTTTCTCTTTCTTCCCCTCTTTATGCATGTCTTGGCAACATTAACTCGGTCACTAAAATTTCAATTTTATCAAACAATTTTTCACGTTCTTTCATTTACATGTATTTCTTTATACTTTATGCAGGTAGTCTAGTGAAATTGCTTGATAAGCTTTTCAAGTGGATAGATGCCAATTACATCCTGATGTCATGGATATAGAAGAGGAAATAGATACTATAATCCAACAGACGATACGCAGAGAAGCTTCCCTTTCTTATCCAAGGGTCAATGACGACTCTATATATTGGCTTCAATTTCTCGGTGCTTTTGATTCACAAAGTATTTACAGTTGTTTTTCAGGTTTGAATGTTAATATCTTTGGAGGTTCATTTTCAAGAGCATTTAGGTGATAACAATTTTTATACATTGGATGTAAATGAATTAAAGCATGTATTAATCATGTGATATGTAGATCAAGCTTGAAATACAAGAATTGAAAGAACAAAATCATGCATAGGTAACTTGCGTTTGTCATAACAGGCACATTTAATTTTGTAAAGCCGCTTAGGTCCTAATTAGATAAACTTCTCCATAGGAGCTTATTGGTGAGAATAAGGTAAAATCAATTAAGCTACTCACATAAACTAAAATCAACTTATGTACTTAAGTTTAGTAGAAACTCTTTTAATTTAGCTTGTCCTAAAACTCAATGCATTTTACCTTGTTATTCTCTTGTCCTATAAGTGTGTATGGGGATATTTATCCAAAACAAAACCTTGTTGGATATCACTTCTCACTCATTTGACAACATTTCCAGCTTTGCCTCCGGTCTCTCCTTTGAAGCTTCAGTTGCAGACTTGTGACAAATGTTCTCGAGTGTTTTGCTCACCCATTAACTATAGAAGACATATTCGTGTACATCATCGGTTGAAAAAGCTTGATAAGGTATTCCTTTTAGATCTAACAAATAATTATATCATATTAGTTCTTTGTTTACACATTTTCCATTTTATATTTTCTTATAGATACAAGCTTGTTTGTTTCTTTTCCCTAAGTTTTCCCATGCTGTTTGTTTACATATTTCAGGATTTTACAGAAACTAGGGATCTTTTAGGAGCATATTGGGATAAGGTGATATTTCATCTTGTGAATCAACATATATGAATAAGACAACTTGTTTTAATGTTTTGATTTTTATTCATGGTTTGAATAGCTCTCTGTAGAAGAGGCAAAGGAAGTTGTATCATTGGAAAATGTGGTTCTGGAGGTAAAATCTTGTTGCTTCATATATGAAAAAGTTATTTGAACATGAAATTGTTTTAATGTTAAATCACCCTGCATGCATATTGCTATATGCCATATATGAAATATATTAGACTGAGAATTGGGAGAGATGGGATCATGAGGAGTGCAATGAAATTAAGTCACATATCTCTGATGCACTTGATCATATGTTCACTTCTGTCATTTTTAGTTATAATTCACAACATCCCTCACCATGGAATACGAAATTGTTGATGTCTTTTCAATTTCAAATGTGATTGGGAGTTTTACGACTTCTCCATTCTTTTGCTTTTGACTAGAAATAATCTTTATTTTAAAAGTTATTAGATATAAAAACGAAAATGTATAAGGAGGGGGAGGATGATGAGAAGCTTAAATTGCAAGCCATGAGCAGAACACCTAACAGAAGGCATAAACATAGCTCAATTTTGAATGGAAACGGGACTGATGAACTCCCTTAAAAGATGCATATCCCGTTAGGAAACCACATCATGTAAACTTGGTAAAATTTGTATCCTTACTTTTTACCAAAAGCATTGTAGTGAATTGCGTCTGCCTTCGGATAAGAAATTAGGGACACAATGCTCCCCATAACTTATAAAGGTTGTCCCGGGAAATTAATCACCTTACACTGCCAGAATAAGTGACTTACTGTCCCGGATCTAGATCTGCATTTAACACATTAGAAGAGAATAGCACCATTTGTGCAAAAATGCTGCAAGCTGTTTTTATTAATCCTGTTACGCCCTACTGTCCAAACAAGAGTTTTCCTTAGAGAGAGATATTTTTGAACTTGTTTTCTTCATACTGAATTTTTAAAGAGGAGTTAGTTAGGAACAAAGCAAAACATAAATGACTCCAGGCTCCAGATACCCCTGCTTACGTTAGCTGAAAGGGCCATGTGTGTCCTAGGCAAGCTGGATAAAACATAAACTGTAGAATGCAGAGAGGCAGAACATCCCTCGTGGTTTCTCGTCTTTTGATCTCTTACTTTTCTTGCATGCTGCACATCCCTTATGGTTTCTCATCTTTTCATCTCTGATTGTTTTCACATATCCTGTTTTTCATAAATTAATCTAAGTATCCTTTTTTTTCCTTATTGACAATGCTTTCTAGGATGTTCCGAGTTCTTCAATTTTAAAATCATTGAGAACTCTTATTCAAAACAAAAGATTTTATTCATTTCCTCCGTTCTATCTGATGGCGGGTGCTGCCCTTTTGGTAAGCAATTTTACAATCCGATTTTCTAATTAGTTTTCCTTGTTAACTTTTGTTAAATTTGTATCTTTGGTATCTCAATGCAATATAACTTAATTGTTTGCAGGATATTGTTCAATCGAAATTTTCCAGATATTTTATATCTTCCCGAGTGTTGTTTGGCCTTCTGGATGATGCCAGTGAAAAAACATGTTTATGCGGAACAGCAGAATCAGTGAAAAGATTTGTATTTGATGGAAATGTGGGAAAAATTGGTCTTGAACCGAAAAACCTAGTTGCTTGCACAAGTTTTTTACTAGAACAAAAGTTGGTAAGTGTCTAAACTTTCAAAATTTGTTCACATAACTCCCCCCTCCTCTTCTTTCTTCATGCAGTGTGTCTTTTGCATTTGGTTTCAAACTGTGTTTTCTTCAGGATCAAGGTCTGCAGAATAAACCAATGCAATTGAAATGTGTTTATCTTTTAATAATTGACTCATGAGGTCCAGCTCATGTCATTTCATAATTTTTGAAACGTAAGGTCGTGATATACCTTGCACGTAAAATACATTATATGAAGTCCTAATTGAATTGCTTTTTATAACTAATAATCTCACTTTCCCAATTAGTTCTTTTTGTCTGTCATGATGAAGTATGAGGTTTTGTTCACTAAGGTGAAGGCGTGGCTTGCTGACAAGGATGCCGAAGCACTTAGGTGTCAGCAGCAATTGGTGGAGGAGGAAGAAGCTGCTCAGAAAAGGTACCTTGTTAAGAGCAATACAATAGAAGTCTAGTATTTTTCTATAGAAAGCATCTTAGTTGAATGAAATTTAGAATGAAGTCTGAACAAAGCACTTTTTTTGTCTTGTTTTACAATAAACCTATACAGATAAGAACCCCAAAACAGATCCTAGCACTGTTTGGGTTGATAGGCTCTTACATGAAGAAGATAGATATATATCCTTGATAAGTCAGCATGAATAACTGTTTTAAGAAACACAAATCAACCAGCAGTAAACTCTCATGCATAGTTTTAGTAAATTTGCTCACTTTATTTGTGTAAACACTCGTGCATAATGCAATACTTTTGCCGTCCCTGCTACTTAACGTATGATGCCTCTGCCATGATTTCATTTTTCTTATCTTATATTTCATTGAATTTTATATGATTTCAGCAACGTGAACTTTTATAAATAAATCTACTACGTCATTTCGAGTTATTCTTTATGCTTCTGTTCAGCAAAAATTACAAGAGCTACTGCTGAAAATACTCTTGAAAACTGGTCATGAATGGATAATAGGACTCGTTAGTTATAATCCACTAATTTTATAGAAAAGCTGAGATTTTGGAGAGGAAACGCCAGAAGAAGCTTAGACAAAAGGAACAGAAAGCTAGGGAACAAAGACAAAAAGCTGAGGCAGAAATTGAAGGCGATATTGACAGTACTGTAAAGGCTTTATCACTGACAGAAGCATCTTCAGATACGTACAATTTTGAAGCTCACAACCCAAATGCATTTTCAGATAACGTAGCTTCACCTATACCTCTCCAATATCTTGACACCAATGTGGAAATAAATACGGATACTCATTCAGAGTATGATACCATCGCTGATCATAATCCTGAGAGACTGTCTGCACATGGGCATATAGGCGAATGGGCTGAAGCTAATGATTTGCATACAAACCAGATTTCTCCTTTGTCAAAACCTGAAGTCCATCAGAAATATGAAGCCAACCATGATAACAAGGCATCGGCTATTGTCAGTGGTAGTAAAGTATGGAGTCCAAAGTCTGAAGAAGAAATTGACAAGGTTGTTTTAAAAACCACACAAGAGAAAGAACCGGACAAACTTGAGAATCAAGAAGTTTTGATAGGATCTGTATCTGTTAATCTTGACGATTGCAGACAATCAGAGGGTAATATGGTGGCTTCTCAAAAGGACTCTATGGTTGAGAATGTGGGAAAGCAGAATAGTTCTCGGGATAAGCAAATGAAAACTGATCTTGTCACGAGTGAAAACCGTCTCTCAACAGTTAAGCTTGAAACTGAAGATCAAGTTCCAGTTCAAAGTGGTGAGACAGAAGGTGATGTAGTTCATGGAAATGTTCGATGGTCATCAGTTCCAAGTTGTTCAAGGGAGGGTACAGCGGATCCTGGAACCTTCCCGTTCTCCATCCAGGAAGCAATAGCTTTCCATGCAAAAAGTAAGCTTTGTCACTTCATCCCTTTGTCATGGTTCTTCTATTTTGCTGATAGTGTGGTGTGATCAAATGCTGGGCTGGGTATTTAATCTATTTTCCCAAATCAAAACTATTGTCGTGCAGGATGGGAAGAAGCTATTTCATCAGATCATGTGACTTTGCATATTACCTCTGACTCAGAATCTTCCCAGACAGAAGAAGACAAATAGCTGATGTGAAATAATAAATTGGATTAGTTTAGTCATACACAGTTTGACTTTGTTGCCAATTAATTTGTTAGCAGAGGTCCAAGAAAGTTTTTCTTCCGCCCTTTCCCTCCTAAGATTTCATATCGGATTTTGGCTAGTTAGTTTTTTTTTACTTGTTATTGTTACCATTTTTTTAAATAAACTTCTTTTCTTTCCCTACAGGTTTACTTCTACCTTTTTGGATCCATTGATGTCATCATTATCAAGCTAGATATTTTTTTTCCTTTTTTTTTTTGGGCATAGTTGTCTAAATTTTGCTTATAGTAGTAATTCGAAAATGCCCATGTTATTGAAGAATGTTTCGTTCTTAGGTATTAGTGCACTTATTTCTTTCCTCCCATGGAATGATGCTTTTGATCATATAGTGCTGTTCTTGTAGATGAAAAATTAGAGGAATTTAATTAGTAGTATATACTACAGATATAGAGTTTAATTTTACAGTGTGCTTAATCATGAGTTTTTATGCATTATAAGATTGGTAATTTTTGGAATAATTAATATTAATTGTATACTATTTCATGTAGGCTTTTCGTTAGGGTTAATATATAAGTTGGCATTATTTTATGTGGCAAAAAAAAATGGTTGCAATTTTTGGGTGCGATATATAGAAGTTAGTTTTGTACGATGTTAATTTATATAAGTTGATTCTTAAATTGTTGTTAGTTTGTTATTGTGGTTTTTGAAAGTGCGTTTATACGAATTAATCTCCGAACGCTAACGAACTAGTTAATGTTGAAGTCTTAACAATAAGTGGTAAATTGATTAGTCTTTAACACCATCAAGAAAGGAGCATATATACGGCTTTACGTGTATGTCTATAAATATAATATTTCATATTGTAAATTAAATTTTAAGATGGAACAAATTATTCTAAAATAAAATTTGAATTTGCGGCCTATTCAAATTTGTCTGGTTGTATCACATTCTTTGAGTACTATTTTAGATGTTTGGATCATTATAATGTTACATTTTTCAATTATTGAAATATGTTATCACGTAAATTTTATTATGAAAAATATAATTATCACAGAATATAATTATTTTGTAGTTCAGATTTTGATTATATTGTCTAACATGAAATTCAGTTATAATTGTCACTAAGTTAAATGATCTTTATTTTCACTATTGGTTAATACCAATAAAATGAAGAATGTTAAATTATCGTACTTTTCAAGAGTAAAATATAATAAGTCTCTTGTAAATAATGAACCAAATTTAAACTTTAATTTTATATGGTCAACAGAGTTCGTAGCTTACCCTATCCTTGTCTATTATTGGGAAAACAAAAACCACTTTCTATTAATAAATAATTTGCCTATTCATTTGTAATATTGTTTATTTATTATGTTATTTATACAATTTTGATATTTTTCTTAGATGCATCTGTTACTGCATTTCATGCCGTACTAGAATAAACTGATAGAAAAAGGTTAGTCTCAAATTTTGTAGTATAATATAGTAGTTTTTGTAATTGCAAAGTTGCACATGTCGAAAATTTAGCTTAATATTAGTACTATTATTATGAGATGTATAAATTATGAAATTTTTGTATTCTTTTTTATAGAAGAAGTGACGCTAAAGTTTGTAAAAGAGATAAACTTTTCATTCATTATTGAAAAAATAACAAAACAAAAACTTAATGCTTAAAATTAAATTTATTTATCTTCTTTAATATATATATATATATATATATATATATATATATATATATATATATTCCTTAAAAAAAATATTACCTTGCTTTGCATTTTTTTAATGAGAAATAAATTACATATATTAATAATGTAAAGAAATTGTATACCTTTATTAACTATTTAATTTTCTTGTCCAAAAATCAAAGGATGGACTGAATAACTAGCACAACTTTCATTACCACCTGTATTCTAATCTATAAAAGAAAAACTGAATTCACAAATATTTTACCGTATTGAATATTATCAATCTCCAAATAAAAAAAACATCTGTATCATAAAATAAAAGTACTGCAACCATGTCAGATATAAATTAAAGTTAAAATATCTCAAAATAAAATTAGATAAAATATATTTATATTTAAAAAAGTGTAATTCTAATTACTTATAAATGACAAAAGCTCAAGGATTAATATAAAATTTAGAGAAAGCATTATCACATTTCACCACTTAGAACCAATAAGGCAGGTGTCGCAGCTACAGTTTGTACCTTAAACTGGTGTGGACCTCCCATTTGTCAACTAACTTCATCATCATCAACTAACTTATCTCACATTCTCATTCCCAAGCTCCTATCTTTCTGGAGACCAACCAACCCATCAATAAATTTCCCAAAACCCATCCACTTTCTTTCTTTACATGCATTCACAACCACAAAAGAAAATCACACTTCAACAAAACCCATCAATTTCTCCATAACAAAATGCCTGAATTTTCATTTTCATTCTGAATTCAACCATCAGCTCTTCTCCATAACACAAAAAAGGACATTCTCACTCACAAACATGTCAGGTGGTGTTGGTCCAACTGCCTGTGACATCAGCCTCCCAAAAGAAAGTGAACTTGATTACAAAGAACAACAAGACCTACCCCTCAAGAATTTCAACAAACCCACCCCACAAAACAAAGTAGGGTTCCTCTCATTCAACCAACTCAATTCCCTAGTTGTGGTCATTGTCTTGTCTGCCAGTGGCATGGTCAGCCCTGAAGACTTTGCCTTTGTGTTCTTCTCCCTATTCTACATGTACTTCATATCCAAGGTGGCTTTCCCCACTCTCAACCCTTCAAGGGACCCTCAAATTTTCAACCCCCAAAACAAGCTCCTTCAAGTTTATGTCTTCATAGGGGCCACCATTGGCCTCTTCACCCCAATAGCCTATATTTTAGAGGGTGTTTTTGAGGGTGACAAGGAAGGGATCAAAGCAGCAGCACCCCATGTTTTTCTCTTGGCCAGCCAAGTTTTCATGGAAGGGGTGGCCTCATCACAAAGGTTCTCAGATCCAATCAGAGCCTTTGTTCCTGCGTTCTACAACGCAAGGAGGATCTTCACCATTGTGGATTGGCTTAGGAGTGAGGTGTACAAGATCAATGATGAACACAGTGGATCTGCATGGAGGGTTAATGTGGGGAGAGCTCTTGCAATGACTAACATGGCCTTCTGGTCTTTCAATCTATTTGGGTTCATGTTGCCATATTATGTTCCAAAAGTTTTGAAGGGGTATTACTCAGGCTACAATGACAAACATCAATGAAGTTAAGTTACATAACATAGAATAGACATGCCTTTAATTTTGATGTATAAGGTCATGAACCACAATTTACCTGCTTTTGCTCTATAGTTTTCACAGACTGAAAATGTATTTCACTGAATGAGTGTAGGCATATGTTATGTATACTCTTGTTTCAATTATCAATAATAATTCTTTCACTTCTTCTCTTATCTACCTTACAACAATAAAATATTATATTAAACTAATAAAAATAAATATAAACAAATTTTTAAAATAAAATAATAATATTATTAATTGTTAAGTGAGAGTGTAAAAATTATAGAGTCAAATTATCATTCCTCTTCTGATTCTTTTGTTTTTTTATCTTAACTTCACCTAAATCATATGAGATAGCATCATTAAAATATTATTAATTTTAGTATAGTTTTATTCTTGAAAGATATTAGACATTAGGTATATTTAAATTATTTTTAACTTTGATTTTTAAACATTACTAGAAAAATATATTTTACATATATTATCTGCTAGATTTTACATCAATTAAGACATCAATATAAATGTCCTCATTTACATCGGTGGTAATCTAATGTAATATATACATAAATTACAATCAAAATGTAACATTCAGTAATAAATATTTTATGATTAAAGATTAACATATATTACATAAGTTAAATAAATTAGAAGCTTTAATCAATATAAAATGTTACCTATAACATCAATTATGAATCCAATCATAAAAAAATCGCATTTACATACAACAAAAATCAGTATATAATGGACAAAATCTATATATAATTATATACAAGTCATAACCATTACACCGACATCTATTTTGCAACCATATACTCATTGTTATTATTCTTATAATAATCCTTGTTATTATTATTTTTGTCAATATTAGTAAATATAATATTAATATTAATAATAATAATAATAATCATATTAATAACCATGTTAATATTAATAATATAATATTAAAATTACTCTTATTAAAAATTTTAATATTAATAATATTATTAATTATATATATTAATAATATATATATATATACCAATTTTAATAATATTATTTATTTTTATTAATAATAATAATGTTAATGTAATTAATAATAATAATTAGTAATAATATTAAAAATAATAATAATGTTAATAATAATAATTATAATTTTGATAAAATTAATTATTAATATTATCTATGGAAGAATTCGTAGGTAAATTACATATGGATTTAGATCCGTATATAAAATTCATATGTAATAAATCTGTATGTAAAATCCGTAGGTAATTACATACGGATTTAGATCTGTATGTAATTACATATGGATTTAGATCCATAGTAATAAATTTGTATGTAAAATTCATAAGTAATGAATCCGTATGTAATAAATCCGTATATAAAATTTGTATGTAATGTTAAATTTACATACGGATAAAAATCCATATATAATAATTTGTATATAAATCAAGAATTTTTGGAGTGCATATAATGTTATTATTCTGAGTTTAAGAAAATTAATTAACACATATTACATGGTTTTGAAGCTATAATTAAATGTAAAAAGTCACATACATCAGTTATAGTCTCAATCCATATAATATGGTCATTCTAAGTTTAAAAAATTGACCCATATTACAATGGTTGGCTCCTAGCCAGTGTATATTGCCATTTTTTTAAAATAAATTTGTTTATTTTGTTTCTTTTCATCTTGTAATTGTAAAGATATAGTACACTAGATTATCGACAGAAGAAGTTTCCGTATTCAAACTAATGAATACCTAAACTTGTCTAATTAAGGTAAATGAAAATTTCAATGTAAAAGCATTAAAACATAACTAAACTAACCATTATTGGTAATAAAAACCAAAGTAGCAATATGAAATGATAATGTCTAATTATCAAACATAATTTTAAATCCTAACTAAGACTAATTCCTAATATATAGAAAATATATTGACTATTTGTGATGAATTTGTTCAATTGTGTTTATGACTAATGACTTGTCGTTAGCAAAAATCTGAAATTCAAAATAAATATTAGTTTTTTTTTTTTTTT
>Ga0209700_107185_pt1 | contig 16112 bp, 10 predicted proteins | sample SiratroredBW_FD_187528 | JGI IMG/M metagenome (GOLD analysis project Ga0209700, IMG submission 187528) | Root nodule microbial communities of legume samples collected from California, USA - Siratro red BW (SPAdes) (version 2) | ecosystem: Host-associated > Plants > Roots > Nodule | place: USA...
TCAGTTAAAATATTTAAATTTTAATTAAAATTTTGTTAGTATAATTTTTAAATTAAATATTTTTTATTTTATAATAATATGTGAGTATTAAATTTTTGGAGACCTTGAAGTCTAAAGCATATTAAATTTTTTTGAGGCCTTTGTGGCCTTAGACCTAAAGCATATTAACTTTTTTTGAAGCCTTTAAGACCTTCAGGCTTAAAGCGGTTGCTTTACCTGCTTTACCCGATTGAGCCACCCTGATATTACTACGACTATAAATTAAAACATTATCCACAAACAACACTACTATCATTTTGATAATTGCTTACACAAAAAGCTAACTTATTTGCAGTTATTCTTTCCATCCGAAAAACTAACAACACTTAAAAGTAGAAGTCCATTAATAGTTGCAAAAGTTTGAAAAATTTGAAGTTACACATATCGACCAGTCATACCAATGCAGTGGAAGGAACAGAAAGTGTGATGTATAATGGTGAAGCAATGAAGTGAGATAAGTATTTGAAGTTCTAATGTTAAAGTAATTTTGTTATTGAGGTAGTAAGAAGAAATATGAACTATTATTGAGGAAGAAAGAAAACCTAAACCGACAGGTTTTGTGTAGTGTAAAGTCAAATGATGAATTTGGAACCAGGCTGTCTCATCCCATAATGCCGTTAATGTGGGACCTAAACCTTTACTACCATTCTTCCCTTTCCATTCTCCACGGAATATGTTACTATTTTCTTATTTTATTTTACTCTCCCAATTTTTTTAAATATTTTATTAATTTGTTCTACCATATATTCCTACTTAAAAGCTGTGTCATATTTATTTCTGTAAAATAGATTAATAATTAAAATTCTATATATAAAAGGGAGTATTTATTTATAAAATGTTTCTTAAACATTGTATAATAGCGTGTAGGAAGTTAAACATCTTTATCCATTGATTACGGCCGAAAAGATTGCTTTATTGCGGAATCCTAAAATGGTTAGGTTTTCGTACACGCGCTTTGGGTTGGCTTCACCGTTCTCCAATGAATGATGTAAAATAAAATAAAAACAATAAGTTTATACCATTTTTTAAGAATATTATTCTAGAAATTTCGTAAGGTTTCAAATTTTTTAAGTTTTCTTGTTGTTTCTTATCTTAATTTATGTTCACTTCTTCTTCTTCTTTCTTTTTTGTTATATAAAGTCTTCTCTCAGTCCTTATAGTTGCACTCATAAAAAATATTCTTTATCATAAACACTTAGAATGAGAAATACATTTATACAATGTATCTCGACAAGATTTTATCCAAAAAAAAATACATTTTTATTGTATATTAAGACAAGATCTAGCGAGATATAATACGAAAATATATAGCGTTTTTTGTCAAAACCAAAAGGGGTTTGAACTTAGTAAAAATTGATTTGGAATTACAAAAGCCCACTAGTTGGCCCAACAATGGCCCATTTGGAATTGGGCTTCAATATTCTTTTTCTTTCTTCTCTAATTTCTTTCACATGCATCACCCATGTATAATTATTTTGATAGCATAGTTAAGATATATTTTAAATTATATATTTTAAAATATAGTTTCAAATTGATTATAAGTTGTTATGAGAAAAGCACACTAATTTTTTTTTAATATTATAGAATTGAGAGAATAAATTATGGAGGAGTAAAAAGAAAAAAAAATCCTTAATTATTCTATAGATGCGTGCCCTAAAAAGCAAAACATGAACACGTTAACAGGCAAAATAAATTGGTTGATAATCTCTTTTAGAGAGTTTCACTTAGGAGAAATGGTTGGAAGAGTTTTGTGACAGAATTTGGATTTAAATGTATAGTTATAGTTTTTTTGTTAAAGGTAGTTCAACTTTAAAATAAAGTGATACAAAAGTTTTCCTAACATATATGCTAACAAAGCAAAAGACAAAAGAAATAGACAGAAAATAATAATTGAAGCTGAAGTTGTTCATTAAAAGACGTCTTCTATAGTTTATTTTTCGAAAAAACATACGCAAAATAAAGTCGTATTTTAAGGTATATCTATTTATTATAATAAATATAAAATTTATCCATTTTTTTTAAAAGGACACTTCTTTTCTAAAATATGTTGAATGGATATTCAATAATGGCCGGATTTTGATAAATATATATATAAAAATATAAATAAGCCAGGATTAAAATTATATTTCAAGCAAAAAGAAACAGAAAACTAAAAGACATGCTAATCCATTTTTTAAAACAAATTACTTTGGTATAAGTATTATCGTATTCATTGACAAAAGAAAACTACCTACTGTGAGTAAAATATTAATTTAAATTAAGATTTCTTTATAACATGTCCCTGCTTTTTTGTAAATAAATTATAATAGATCTAAAAAACTACATGAAATAAAATCAAGTTGGGTTAATCCGTATTTTTCCTTAGAAAAAGTTGGGAAAATCTAAAATTTGAAGCCCACCCCAAAATAAATTAGGTCTATCCCCCACGTTTTTCAATGTTACCTGTTCTATTTTATTTTTTCTTTTACTAAAATTGAATTTGGTGTAAGTGAGTGGTCTGATATTGGGTTTTACATAAATTACAAAATAATACAAAAGAAAAAAAAAACATTTAGGTGCTACTACTCATTATCCTAAGTTAACAGCAACTATTAAAAGCAAAAGTTACCATAAGCTTGGTTCTCCAAACCTTGGTTTTCATAGTTAGTAGTTGCCTTTCATTTGATTCAGTTATAAGAATTTGTGGGGAAGAGTCTACAATATTCATCATTGTTCTGTAAACAGTTATCTATAAGGAAGAGAGTTAAAGCAACACACTAGTACTTTTTCACAACACACTAGTACTTTTTCACACCAGATTATGCTTGTGCAAGACCTATGGGAACTGAAAGAAAAAAATAGAGAAGAAAAGGAATAAGAGTAGCACAAGTGTAGCAAGGTCTTGACCAAAAAATAAAAGTAGCAAGCAAATGCAATACAAGGAATGACCATGATTTGTGGGACAAGAGTAAGTGGTTAACTTTTGTCAATCACAGACATTTATCTTGTTCAAATTTCCTTAATTCCCTTCACAACCATGCAACTTTTGTTCTTTGGTATTTGAGTGGAGAAATGAAGATGAAAGAACCAAAGGAAAAATCCACAAGGTTGAAATTGAAAAGAGGCTGTGATGTGTGAGCTTAAAATATCTTCAGATACCAAAACTTTGAGTGCAAAAGAAAAGAAAAAGAAAAGGCAAAAACCTAAAAAGGGAACACAACAACCAGCTACACTCTGTAGGAGAAGGAATAAAGTGCCACCTTAAGCATATCCTCCACTCTTCATCACCACTTTCTGCTTCAAAAATCTTCAACCTTTTTCCTCTTTCCCTTCGTTTATTCAATCAACAACCCTTCAACATTTCCTCGTCATAATAGTACAATACCACGACACAATTTTTATTACACATTAAATGTTAAATTAAAAGAAAGAGCATAATTAGTCGGGAATCAAATTCTCAAAAATAAAAGGATAAGATTTGTATGATTCAGCAAGTTTCATATCAAAATACAATTAAGCCAAAGTATTACATTGATAATGCATATAAATTAAGCTAAAAAATGCTCCCATTTACGGTTTCTCCCATCCAACTTCAAAAATCATAAAACCATGGATTTTTTTTAAAAAACAATAATCCAAAACAACCTAGTCTTGAAAAGACCAATAATTACAGAAAATAAAAAATAAAAGATTCAACTGTACTCAGAACTCGGCCGAGTTAGCACTCGACTCGTCCAACCCGCCACCGAGTCGGCCCCGAGTCCGGCAGCCCAGCCCCGAGTCAAGCAACTCCTCCCAATCCACGTCCTCCTCCTCCACCTCCTTTGCCCTCATCATCTCCAAAATCTTCCTTACCTTATGCCTAGCCCTCTCACTCCCAACTTTCTCCACCTTTTGCAACACCTCCACCACCCCCGCCGCCTTCGCCACCGCCTTAAACCTCAAACCGCCGTGACTCAACGCGTACATCACCGCCACACAGCTCTCCCGAGTCGACCCGGTGGCCGAGTCGGGTCCACTCAGCAACCCGACCAAACACTCCACAACACCAGCGTCCAACATCGCGGCCCGCCCGTCCGACCCGGAACCCAAGTTCCCCAAAATCAACAAAACCCGGTTCGTCATGTGACCCAACTTAACCATATTTAAAAGAACCGGAACCGAACCGAGTTTAACCATCTTGGACCGGTTACTCTGAACCAATGACAAATGGTAAAGCGCCAAGGCCGAGTCATGGCGAGTCCGCTCGCTCTCGACTCGGAGCATATGAAGCAACGGACCCAAACCACCCAAAACCCCAATGGCGGTTTTGTTATCGTCTTCGAGAGATAAACTAAACAACGCGCCCGCACAGTGTTCCTGCGCCTCAGGGGATCCAAATTTCAGAACCTCGATCAACGGCGGCACCATTCCCGACCGCACGATCTTCACCTTGTTACTCTTCTCCAGAGAAAGGTTCACCACCGAAGCCAAAGCGTTCACCTGAACGTTCACATGCTTCGACAAAACGAGGGAGCGTAACGCAGAGAGTATCCGCGGGGTGCAGAGTTGGACCCGGGTTTCTTCTCTCACTCGGGTGAGTTTTCTCAGAGAGAGAAGCGCGTCCTCGATTATGTTCTGTTGTGGGCTTTTGAGCTTCTCCGTGATTTCTTCTTCTTCCGGGGTTGCGGCTGGTTCCATTTCTGACGAGGAAGGGGAAGAGTAGTAGCAGCAACTGGGGCGTGTTGCGAGCTGAAACGGCGGCGTTGAGGCTGAGGTTGTGGCTATGGATTCCTCGGAGCTCGTGTAAAGATGTGTCGGTCTTATGGGCACCTCGGTTTCCGCGTGGCGGCGGAGGTTGCTTGAGGGTGGGTTTTCATCCAGGGAATCCAGGATCGGATCTCTGTCTGGGAGTTTTTCTTCTGTTGGAACAACGTTCGGGGAGATCGAGGTTTGTACGAGGTTTGTGTTGGGGGTGTCTGGAGAGATTGAGTTTTGTCGTACGAGGTTGTTGTGGGGGAGAGGAGGGGGTGTGTGGGTGGTGTGGCACCATTTCAGGATGGCGGATTTAAGGGCGAGGTTGGGGATGAGGGTGGAGAAATCGGGGGTGGTGCCGTCGGGGAGTTGGGGTGTAAAGTTGAGATTTTTACAGGCTTCGACGGAGGAGCGTTCGAAGGAGTGGCCGGAGGAGACGATGACGGGGTCGAACATGAGGGAACGGGAAACGGGGCAGAGGAACTCATCTGGGGGGGTTTGGATTTTGGGTTTGGTTTTAGTGTGAAAGAAGATTCTCTTCCATTTCAGCTTTGGAGTTGGAGTGGTGGAAATCGGTTCTGAATCTTTTGGTGTTTTCTTGGGTGATGATGGCCATTTCTTGTGGATAGTGAGGTTCAGCGATTGTTGAATCTCCATGGGATGGTTGAGGTTGTGCCCTCTCTCACACTGTTGAATGTGAGAGAGTTAATCGGGGGGTGTCATAGGAGTTCGAATGATATAAGAACATCGGATGTTTGTTAGTTCGAAGTGATGATGTTACTGAAATGAGCTTTTGGTTTGGTTTGGTCTGAGGTTATTGGTTTTTGGCCCTTGTAGGTATTGAAGAGTAGAAGAGAAAGGGGTGTGTGAGTGAAATGATGATTTGGTGTTGGAATGGCAGGGAGAGAAAGGTTGGATTCCTCTGCTTTTGGAAAATCTGCCCAATTGGAAAGGGGTTAAAGGGAAAGTTGAGGATTTTGGGGTGAGTGAGTGAGAGAGTATGACTGGTGATGATGATATCAAGAAACATCTACAACATGCATTGAGCACTGCATTAGCCTGTCCATATAACTAATGATGGTTATGAATAATTTTTTTATATAAATATGTTTAACAACAATGTTAAGTTTTCTATTTTATATAACAATAAAACACTCGTGTAGTGTGTATAAAAAAAGGACTTGTGTATGAGATATATATCCATATTCGATTAAATAAGTGCAGTTTAGTTGGTACAATAGTGTGTGTGAATATCGTATTTTTTTAGTATTTGTAACTTTCTAATTGTATGTATGTATAAGGAGAATAGAAAAACAGAAAAGAAAATAAAGTGTGTTCGAAACTGGTCCTGCATTTGATGTAAATGTTTAGAGATTGGAACACATGCATCCAATAGAACAAAAACTCCTTTCTGAGTTTCAAAGTGATAACTTACCATCAGTTATTGGTTAAAACAACTTTGGCCTTTTACACAGATTTGAACTGTCAGAGACTCCATCGTTTATGATGCCAACATATATAATCAGAATTTCCATAACTTATTACTTGTTTGTTTTGAGTTACAAATGTTAATGAAGTGGCATTCACCAAACTCCTTTACTAAATTCTATTGCTGGGTTCATGATTCAAATTATGAAAAAAAAAGGTTATCCATGGTATAAAAATTGATCCAACCATAACAATCGATAGCAAATATGAATTTTTCCTTTGTTGGAAGCCAAAAGGAATATTGAATAATAATAAATTAAGTCCAAAACCAAAATAGACATTAGGGTAGTTGGGGAGGAAGCTATGGCTGAGGAAAGTGTAACCTATTCCTTTGAGGCAATCAACACAAAAAGGTAAATAAAAGGATGTTGTTTTGTCTTCAACAAAACCCCACATGTAACTTTTGCAATTTTTAAGTAATATTTAATGCATAATTTTGTGGACAAAAAACGTCAAATGGTATCTTAGCATGCAATGCTTTGTTTGCATGGAGAAGGTTGTTTTAATGTTTTTCCAACCAAAGCCACCATTTCTTATAATTATCGCAATCTTAATAGCTAAGTCTACGTCGCACTAAGAACCCTTTATGAGTGTAAATGGCTGGACAAACGTATTTGTATATATCTCTTACTTTATTTGCTGAAAGTGATTGATTCCCTTTGCATTTTCCTACCCCACTTCATTGACCCTCCTCAAACCATGTTTTTTCTATCTTAAATTGGTGTGCTCGTCACTATAAAAATGTAACTCTACAGTTTTAGGTGTGCGAAAAAATATTTAAATATTTAAACTCAATCTATAATTATGATAATAAAAAAAATACTTTGAGTTCATTTCGAGTGAAACATTTTTTAGGTAATGTAAAAAGTGTTCCTTTGTTCGAACTACACTTTGAAGTGTTGTGAGATTGGTCTTTGATGAGATATTTTTTTGCTTAGCTTTGGTTAAAAAGTATATATCAACTTAGTTTGGTTCCTGTGTAGAAGCAACATGTTTATGGTGGTAACTATTTTCAAGCTTTTTATGATTGTAATCATTCTTGTCCTCTTTTGGTATGCTCTAATATATACAAATAATCCTAATAATGACAATAGTTAGAATAACAAAGAAATATATACAAACAAAAATGGTTAGAATAACAACAAAATTGTTTTCAAAATCATTTGTTATAAAAGAGTACAGAAGTATTTTAGGTAAGAGATTTTTGTTATCAATCTTAAAATTCTTATTTGTAAGTTTGTAAATCTGTTATTTTTAGCTTTAATATTCATCACTTGGATGAGTTTTCTACTATTATACTAAATTCATTCATATCATTTTAATATCTTCTTGTCGCTTGAGTCATGATTTGTTCTCTCATTAAAAATATTTATATCACTTGATCATTGGTTGGTTGATAAAAGGACATTTTTTCTTAATCCAATAGTTTTTTTTTTTTTTTTTTTTTTTTTTTTTTTTTTTTTTTTTTTTTTTTTTTTTTTTGTAGTTTTACTGATGACTTTAAGGAGATTTATCACCATATTTTGAATTTAATTTTACCTTTAAGTATTCATTTAACTACGGAGCATTAAAAATAATGTGTTTCACAACTAGTATTTATTGTTCAAGTTTTAGTTATATGTTTGAGCAACTATCTATTTATAGAATATGTAGCTTAAATGATGTGAGACTACTTCTTTAAATTAATTTTCTTCTTTTCCAATTCTATGAAAAAAATAAAATAAATGTATTATATATTGAAACACTATGTTATTTAGCTTTTTTGAAGATATAAATGTATTAAATCTAGATAAAATAATTTTGATACTAATTTAAATTTTCTTATAATTGATACTTTAGTAATAGACTCTTTTTTATTTGTAAATATTATGATATAATTTTAATCCTTCTTTATTTTATTAACACGATGAAAAAATGAAAAAAAAAATTATAAGAAAAATAAATAACAATGAGGAAAGGTAGCACACAAAGAAAGAAAAAGTTTGAATTAGAATCATGGAACACTTACATCCTTATTGAACCATTGAACCACTATGCCATTAATTATAGTATATGATTATGTTTTTCCCAAAATTAACAATTTAATCTCAACAAATATCTTAATTATTTTGTATAAAGTATAATAACTAAATTCATTCAAATAAAATTGAATTTGAAATTATAAATATTATACTTTATCTCTTAATTTGGATTTCATTAAATTAAATTAATTAAAGGGATGTAGATTTAAACTATTTTTTATCCAGATATAAACTAAATCTAAAAAATTCTAAATCAATTTGACCAATTTAAAGGACTTCAAGTTTAAAATTTAATCCATTTTATTGGATTTATATTAGAATTGAATTTTTAAAAATTTAATCCATGCTCGACCTACATTTTTAAAAATTTAATCCATGCTCGACCTACATTTTTAAAAATTTAATCCATGCTCGACCTACATTAACTAGATCCATAAAATTACAAACATATTACATGAGTAACTTTAAGATTTTCTTTTTCAGTTACATTTTAGAATATATTATATATTTACTTACATGTGTATTTAATTTAATTATAATTTTATTTTTCAGTTACATTTTAGAACATATTATATATTTACTTACATGTGTATTTAATTTAATTAGAATTGTGATTAGAATAAATATTTTAACTGGAATAAAGAGAATAAGATTATTAGAATTAATTTATTCTAAAATTAGTAAACCTTAAAAATTTAAACTTTAAATGCGTATGAGTTACTTTAGTTATAAACTTTGAAATAATACTGTGATTTGTATTTTATTTTATATTATTGTAATAGATAAGATGATTAGTTCGAATGCATTACTACTTGATGTATTACATAAAATACTTCATTTGTGTATTGACTCTTAAATAGAGATAATACATTTAAATATCCGGTTAAGTTTAGAATTATTTTTATCATAACTGAATAATAATACAAATAAAATATTTTAGTTTTTTTTGGTGAGAAACCTCAATGTCTCATATTGATTTTTTTCAAAAATAATAAAAGTGAATAATTTAGCTTCTTCAACATAAACAGTAATTAAATTTAGTTCAATTTTATTTACCATTAGTTTAATATTATAAAGTTTAGGTTAAATTAAATAATTTCATTAAAACTGTACTTAGAAATATTTAATTTGATCTTATATCTACATTTTACATGGTTGAAATGGTGTTTATTGTATATTTGTTACATATTTTGATTTATGTCAAAAACAAAAAGAATCTTTAAAAAAAGTCAATTACAATCTTAATCTATATAAATCATCACTAATTACGTTTGTTATTATCATAATCGATGTAATTTTTACGTTAGATTTGAAAATAAAAAACCGTAATTTTCTTTCATTGTTATGTCAATTGCTCATACATCAATCTAGATTTATAAAAAAAAAATAAAAACCTTTATTTTTTACATCAAGATGCTTATAATCGATGTAAAATGTTTTTACATCACATACAATGACGTAAACTCTATGTTTGTTTCCTTTTCAACTATCTACGTCGAATTTTTTATATAACATAATTAAAAAAAAAGTTTGATGTGGAAACACTAGAATCATAATTTTTACATTTAATGTGGTAATAAATTATTTCTGGACCCATCAAACAACATAAACTACCTACCCATGTTTTTTTTTTTTTTTTTTCATTTCACTGTGTTATGAGGTAAAATTGTGGATCAAGTTGTATTCTTCCTTAAGTGAATTCATTAGTGTGTTCCCTATTCTTAAGCTAACTTCTGTCTTACTTAACTTTTACAACCTATAAACACATTATCACAATATTTTAATTATTGTGTGGATCCACACACCACGTGATAACCCTAATAATTCATGTTTCAATTAAAATAAGTCTTTTATGAGTCCAGCAAGCAGAAACTAATATTCCATCTTTTATCACTGTTTTTCTTTTTATTTATTTAGATGTCTGAACTTTTAACACACTTGGTGGTGGTGGGTTCTGACATTCATGTTTGGGAATTTTATCTTTCTATAATTTTGAAATAAATGCACAAAATATATTTCATTCATTAAAGCTTCTGTTTTATTATACAATACTATGATTACAAACATTGAAGAATCATTTTCGTGCTTTTTCAAATCAAATATGAGGATATGTATATTTTTATGATGTACCTTATATTTCAGCATTATCTTCTTCAAATTATTTTAAACAATATTTTTCACAGTTGTTTTGAGATTTTTTTTAAAATAATTATTCTTAAACAATAGTTTTTTGGGTAAGGAATTATATGCTATGCTCGAGTTTTAACTTTTTTAGTGAAGACCTGGTTTCTTAGTATCACGTGACTTTTCCTTACATAAAATATCATACTTTATTTTATATTATATATATATATATATATATATATATATATATATATATCAACTAACTATTAATCAAATTTATGAATCTAACTTGACTTTAAATCTCGACGCGTCATATTAAATTAATAAACTCAAATATAGTACATCTTGATTCACATGATTTATTTTCATAATTTTATTATTAATTTCTAAAGTGTTATCTTTTTATATTATTGTTCAATGATGATAATAATACTTTTCTGGTATGTTTTAATTTCTATTGATAATTTTTACATAAATTTTAAAATATACGTGCATTATAAAGAAAATTATCTTTAAGTTTAAATAAAAACACACTATGTTGTTATATATCACACTCATTTTGTCAACGTTTTTTTTTATATATTTTATCAATAGTTTCACGCCATTTCATTGTTTTGAGAAGAAGAAATTTCCAAAAAATTCAATTTGTATTTTTCTTTAATTTAGAAAGGGTTAAGATAAAATAAATTCTCAGTGTCCAAAGCTGTATTTTACTCAACGTTTCTTTACTTCAAAAATATTTTAAAATTAAAATTTAAAATAAGAATTTAAAAAATAAAATAAAAGAAAAATAGTTTAACAATATGTTAGCATCACATCAATGATGTAGTTCTCTAAACAAAACAATAATGCAATGCAAGTTGTCAAGTGATGAGTTTGAAAACAAGGTTTTTCTTCTATGAGAATGTTGAGAAATGATTTTTTCAGGACTACAACGTGTTTACTATAATTATAGTGGGACAAATATAATAAGAAATCATTTTTAAAATTATAATATAAGGTCTAAATATATTTTTAAGGATTGAAAATAAATTGACAATTTACAAAAATATTGATTATAATATGAACCAAAAAAAAAGTTGACTTAGCTCATTTTTTATTGAAAAGGCATACTTACAGATACTTTTAAGACGAAAAATTATGTTTTATTCTTATGATTCAAAATTTATCTTATTTAAGATCCAAAGTCATTTTTTGTCATGATAATATATCTCAGTGAGAAATCTTAAAAGAAAAATTCTTAGAACTTATACCTCTGAATATAATAATTAATGTGAAGGAAGTAATTTTAGACTGTTTCAAGAAAACAGTAATTAAATTGAAAGAAAACAATAAAGTAATATTTTTAGCTCTACAACAATGCAATAGAACATAATAGGCTAATCAAATCAGAAGATATTAAAATTATGTTTTATTGGTGAATCAAATTAGAAAATGATAGCATTCTGTTTCATCCTATTTGTTAGATAATTTCTATAGTATATATATATATATATATATATATATATATATATATATATATATATATATATATATATATATATATGTATATAAAAGTTGTTCTAATTCAATATTTAGCCAAAATAATTACTAGGTTTAAATTTCATATCTATAAAGTAAATTCTTACTCACCAAATAAAGAACAAATATCCTAAAGGGTGATCAAGTTTAAAAACATTAAGTAAGATAATACAATTTTTAAAATGGATCCCAATTTAGATAAATTTATAGACTTCACATAAATTCAACCTAACTCTAACAAAATGAGGTTTAGCAATACACAGGAAACACACAAAATATAAAAAGATATGAAGAATGAATATATAACTCCATAGATGATTAAAGAGATATGTTTCTACCCTAATTTTTTCCTTATTATATGTGGGCCAACTAGTTAAAATTTAAAGAAAAATGTGCAAGACACTCGAAGTTTTTTTTTTTTTTTTTTTTTTTTCTGTCTTACTCCATTAGAGTTTTAGTTTTCCTTTTTATTACCAAAAAATAAAATATAACTAATTATTTTTTAATTAAGCTTTAATTAAAGTTTAGACAATAAGATAGATAACCCTTTTTTATGTTGTGAAAATTATTTATTTGGCAGAAAATGAGTGAAGTTTCCATACAAATTACTTAAAATGCCTTTGAATATATATATAGAAAAAATAGATTATCACTGTAATTTCAATAATTGTGATGAACTGTCTTTGTTCTTGTACTGGAGTTCATTTTAATGTAAACTAGATGTTGTCATGGATTATAGTCTTGCAAATTGCTTGCATTTTGGGTTTCAAAAAGATTGTTGGAATTATTGCAACTGGGTCATCATAATTCCCATAGAAAAAAGTACCTTTTTTTTAATGACTTTATAGATCAATTTCTCACAAATTAATGCTTGCTATGTCATAATTGCATGGGGCTGAGTAACATTTAGACATGCAATTTTTTTTTTTTAAAAAAAACTTTTGGCAATTTGTATTCTAATTTTACACTTAAATCAATCACTAATATTATTACCATAGTTTTAATTCATTTGTGTAATAAGTTAAGCCTTAATAAACTCATAAATATGATAACATTTTGTATATTTATTCAAATCAGAACAGATATAATGATCTTTCTAGAGTTTTACTTATTTATTCAACCATTTTCACTTCTTCTCCTCTTTGAGATGCCTGATTTTTGAACTATACTAGAGAAAAATGAATAATAAAAAAAAACTTTCTACGATAGTTATTTTTATGGTCGACTTAGTTAAGATTTTCTATTTCACTTCTATTTTATGTTAGTTTTTTTTTTATCCGACATGAAAAAAATATTTTATTGGAATAACGAATCTTACTTAAAACTTAGATATGATAGGAAGGATTTTATGTCACTAATCTACTATGCTTCTCGTTGTTTGGAGCATAATGAAGATTTATATAATTGATTATGTTTGTTATATAATCAATTATTTATTTATTTTTTATTTATGGCACAATGTTTATGGTTAATTCAAGGAGTTAATATTTGATGTGTGTGATTAATGATGCAACATTAATATTGAGATTAGTATTCAAATGTGGTAAGTGTGGTTAATAAGTATGATTATTGTCGATAAATGTTGTGGATAAGAATTGAGGGAGTGTATTATAGTTAATTTTTGATTTTTTTCATTTATAGTTAATTATACAAAATGTTTTTCCTATTGAAAACAAAAATATCTGTATTTAGAAGAAATGTGTTCGTTTCACATTACATATAAAAAAAACATATAAGAAAATAGAAGAAGAAAAATAAACGAATAATAATTTTCAATTTATACCACATACTTAACAGTATATACAAATAAAATTTGTGATCTTGTGTTTCATTATTGATGAATTATATATAATATATAATAGGAGAAATAATGTTAGCGACTCCATAGTTTTAAAAAATATTTTGTCCTTATTATCTCGCTGTGACGTTTTTTTTTTTTTTTTTAAAAAATTTAATTTTTTTTTCTTTTTTTTTTTTTTTTTTAAAAAGATTAAGTTACTTATTTTTACTACTTAAAAAAATATGTTTAACTTAACTCTTTTTTTCTAAGAAAAACTTTTATGTTATATCTAATGATTCTTTGGTAGTTTCTCTTCTTAATCTTGAAGTGCTTTGTGAATATATATATATATATATATATATATTACAGATTTAAATTGATAAGAAATTTCTTGTTAAGCATTGTACTTCATAATTATTGGCTTCATTATTGCCAATGGTTTTTTCTATACATCTTTGGTGAACGTAGGTTTATTTTGGGCAAAATGTCATTAAAAGACTAACAAATTTGGCTTGACTACACATGTTGCTTTATCATTTACCTTTTTCATTTTAAACTTTACAATCATATAAAGGAATCTCTTCTTTCAACATTTTCAAGTACTAATCACCTTTTCTTAGTACTAGTCAGCCTTATATGTATAAATTATGTCTTCGTTACATAATATTTATTAATTCTTTACCAATAAAAAAAATTATCTTCATAATATATTACTATTAAATTTAATTTATGTTATCAAATTATACTACTTAATTGATTTTTTGAATTTATTATTGTTGAAATGAAATTATGGAAGATATTATATAGATTATCAATTAAAAATTAAATTAAATTATAGTATATAAAAGAGATTATAATTTTAATTTAAGTTGATTTTGTAAAGTTAAATTAATTATAAATCTATTTATTAAGATGGTCTATAAATAATTTAAAATTTATCATAAATAAATTATTTGAAAATAAAAGTTATTATGCCAGTCATGTATCATACTCTATTAAACCATTCATAAAATATCTAATTATAGATTAATATGGTAAAAATTAGTTAAACATTAACTCATTTACTAAGAAAAGTTAATAAATGTTATTCTTAAAATTAACTATTTTTAAATATTAAGAACATCAAATTAGTTAACATCGTATAACAATCTAACTATCTTTATGAAAATGGCATCCATATATATTCTAATAATTTGTAACATTTACATATTTCTATCTGAATTTAAAATATAGGTATGCCTTACATAATTAAAATATCTTTCTTTTTATCATATATTAATGAAAGTAGAAGTCTTTTATTTGTATTTTTATCACCTCATTTTATTTTAATATGTTAGAATTAAATATTTATATTAATTTTAATTTTATAACATTTTTTAACAGAGTTTATCTCTTACAAATTTGAAATTCAAAAGAACATATCATACCAATACTAGACTAGCTCTCACTTATTATAACTATATTTCCATTTTGTCAAACCTAACCCTTCTCTATTCTAAATCACACAGTTATAAGTAAAAATAAAATAATAATAACATAGTTTTTGTTATCAAATATAAGAATTTTAATATATAGGTATAAAATTGAAATTATGTCTCGTAACTGTATTTCAGTGTACACATAGCTTTGTCCTTTCTACTTATATAAATATAATTAATGAGAATTGTGTTTTCATGATTTTCTTTTTGCATATTCTTTTATTATTTTTACCCATATATCATAAATAATTTTATTAATTTAATCATTTGAAAAGAATTACTCACTGTAGATATTAATTGTAACCCTCTGTACATATTGATTGTAACCCTAGTAATGAAGCAGCAATTTTTTTTTTTTTACTTTCTCGTACCTTCCAACCTTCATATATCTCTCTTCCTTCCCTCTTAATTTTCATCCTTCATATTCTATTTGTTTCAGAATCTGATCAAGCTCCGCAGTAGGTGAGGATCTTAGGGCCATTTTAAACCGATCAGAATCAGAGTAAGTTCATATTTGCTCTAAAGATCCCTTATTCTCTATTTTTCGCTAAGTTTTTGTCATCAATATTGATGGGAACAGTTGAGAAAAGTGTTTCTCTCAACTTAATTAAGATTATACTGAAATTTGGTTTTGTTCTGATAACTTGTTCTAGATCCCTAAAGATTGGATTAGTGCCACTAGCTAATTTAGAGGAATTGTTTTGGAGAACTTTCATCAGGTAAGGGAAGCTAGTAACTTATTTTTATACTATTTAGTTATTTTTAAATAGAACTCAGATAAAGACTTGAATATGTGACTATCAGTGCTCAAGTCTTTTTTGTAGGTCTGACTGGTCCTTGAGCACTGAATAAGTTTGATTATCTTGATTTTTGTGTGATTAATAGACCTTATTTGAGTAATGATGTTAGAAAATAGTATGCAAGAACTTTTGATTGTTGTTTGATGGA
>Ga0209700_107186_pt1 | contig 16107 bp, 2 predicted proteins | sample SiratroredBW_FD_187528 | JGI IMG/M metagenome (GOLD analysis project Ga0209700, IMG submission 187528) | Root nodule microbial communities of legume samples collected from California, USA - Siratro red BW (SPAdes) (version 2) | ecosystem: Host-associated > Plants > Roots > Nodule | place: USA...
AGTCAGCTGATGGCTCCAATTCTTTCGTCCAAGAAATTAGTTCTTGATGTAAAAATGTAGATTGATTCTTCGTTTTTCTCTCTTCTAAAAAATGTTCTCACAGTTCTTACTCTGTTGTTAAAAGTTTACGCGCCAAGTATTTATAGGCCAACTGTCATAACGGTTTCAGTCGATTGATTCACAGATTAGTCGACTAGATTTTTCTCAGTTAGTTATAACCGTTATTTAAAAATCAGTTTTTGCCTTTATTAGAAAAATTATTAAGGAGCCCTTCTTTGATTGAGATCATAACCATCACCAACTTGAACTTCAAACTTACTCCCACAACACACATTTCTAGATCCTAGACTCAAGTCTTCAAACTTCAAGAAATCTCCATCCATCCTTCACATGATCTAGAGCATCTTCACTTGGTTAAATTCATCAAATCACTGCAGCAGTCCACTGGTGCTAACACTTACGAACAAGGCAATACCCACAACTAAATTTTTATTTCTATGTTTTCAAAATTCGGAACGAGGGATGATGATTTTGCCAAAATAACAATGAGAGTATCTTTGTTAGGATTCTTCCTAGTATCTTGTGATCTTATCAAGAATTCCCAATTCTTGTAGTAATCATCCTTCGGCTTATCTAATCATATTTGTGGCACTTCTTTCTCCAAGTTTCTTTACTTTATGTTATTTTTTGTTTCCAATTGTTAATTGATTCTAATTCATGTCCCATAAATTTTCAATTTTTTTAGTTTCAAAATTCTCATGGAATCTATAATGAAAGAATTCTCTTTGCTTGTTAAATTGGGTGTTTCACATTCCATGTCACTCTTATATAGTCTTCCTTTAAATTTCCATGTTCTGATACCATAATAAGATATAAAAGAGCAAAATTGTATGTTTCATTGATATGTTATGTTAGCTTGTATATAAAACTTCTGTAGGATATTTACTCTTGTAAAAACTCTTAACAGATTCCTAAATCAATCTAAATTAAATATCAAACAAATTTTGTCTGTATCTATCTCCTAAAAGCTAGTTAATGATACAATTCTATATGTCATTAGTTCCTTTACTAACAATGCATGTATGTTGAAGAGCAGGATAGAGGCTGACATTGTGTTTTGTTGTTTGTTTGGTGCTATCAACAATATTTGTCTTAGTTGGGTGAACTTTTTCTACATGTATACATGTTTGAGGATGTACGTATGTGTTTTACTTCTGAGGGTTTTACCATAGGCATGCTAAGAGTTTTGAATGTGGTGTTGACTCAACTTCATTCTAACAGTGAGGCCTTGCACCTAATTCTTTCCTCCTCCAACGTTTTCTTCATTTTTATAGTACCTAACTATTGTTAGCTTTCTTTAATGCGTTAACGTATGACATCCCTCTTTGCACCTTATATCACTTCTTATAAGAAATTTAAAGGTTCTTTTAAGGTGTTGGTGAATTTGAGTGGTCGTCTATTTCTAAGATGAGGATAAGCCTAAGTTCTCATTTTATTCGACAAAAAACCCTATGACATACCATAATTGGTTAAGGTCTCAATTGACCACAAACAATTAAAAAGACAATTGAGATAGTTTATAATCATCCCCGAAAGCTTCCTACCTAAAATATTTTTGACACCTATTTATTGCGATATGACCTTGACCAAGATGGTTGTATTGTTTTCTTAACTTTTTGTTGTTTTCTCAGTGATAACTTAGTTTAGTCTTTCCTCTTTTTCCATATATTATGCCTTCTATGAATCCTTCCAACAAAAATACGTTCAAATAGTAGCAGATGGAGGCTAAGTTCAAAAGAAAGGTGAATTGAACTTTTAAAAATTTTTGTAAAAATTAGTTTGTAAGAATGAATACTTCCAATTGAAACAATTTACTGCAGTATTTGTTGCCAGACAGCACCAAAGCAATCAATTAAAAATCGCAAACAATCAGATAATATTTCTGTTTTAAAGAACCTAAAGAGCAATCAATTGATTTTGTTTGAAAAACAATCAGATAAATTCTTGTTTAGAAATCCTATCAAAAATTTACAATTGATTAAAATTGCAAAGTACCCAATTTAAAAAGCAACAAGACAGAATCACATAAACTCAATTTGTTGATTTACTCAATTTACAAATTGAATTCACATATTCAAACAATCATCAAGAAAAATGGCTTTTAGCAATTATAATACAATATGAAAGTCTTGATCACTCTTTAAATCAAATTTTATTTCAAAATAGATTAATTAGTCAAATCCAGTGAGTATAATATAGTATAAACAATCAATTGATTAACAAGATTAATTGGATAATTTTTCGTGCAGTTACAGATTGCACAGAAAATTAAAAGTGAATTCAGAACAGGTAACAGAGAGAAAGAACACAAGATTTTTATACTAATTGACTTTTTCTCAAGTGTTACATCCAATTTTCTTTGCAAACTTGCAAAGAATTCCACTAAAACATACAATTGTACAAAAAATACAATCAATACACAATCTTGCACCTTGCAAGATCAACAAAGAAACAATGCAACACCCTATTACACCTCTACAAATGAAAACTCTATTCAAATGTAGTCTAAACACTCATTTACAATCAATAGAAATGTAATTCAAAAATAGAACAAATTGGTCTAAACCAAGTTAGAGAAAACTTTCGTAACTTAAACCAGATGAAAAATAATGGAGAAAAATCAAAAATAAGAGAAATTTTTCCAAGATTCTTTTTCTTGAATGATTTTGATCAAAAACTCTTTTAGCTCTTTGCGAATTCTTTCTATTTTCAAATAAAATCTCTCTTTAACATTTCTCTTCTCAAAATCACGATCGTTTTCTTAATTTCAACTATTTTTCGAAACAACTATTTAAAAGAATTATACTTAAGTGAAAACAATTGATTGAAATCGATTTATATCGATTGATTTTACTAACAAAATTTTCAGCTAATTAATTTAAAAAAAAAATCATTAAAAACATCCCTAAAACAGATTTTCATAGAAACTTTTATCAAATTAATTTCATTTTATTTTTGAAACTTCTCATAACATATTTCAATGATTTATCAAAACTCACACTAACACACTAATTCTAACAATTAAAGCTTTTAAGCTTACGTGACTTCATCAAATACACTTTTGCATCATTGCCAATACAGTGTACCACCAAGAAGGAAAAGAAGAAAACTCACGAGCCTCCCATTGCACCAAAGTCCAGATCAGGTCTTTGCTCTCCACCTGTTGACTTGAAGAAGAAGTACAAGAGAAGCGATAAATCATATATAAGGCATCAATTAGAGAACAAAAAGTTTTGCTTCATCCTTTAATTCATTGATCAGGTACAAACCATCTCGTTAAGGTATATGCTGAATACACATTGACATGGGGATGGTTTTCCTATCTCCGACGGGATCATCATGTCAACACCATGTGGGGTACGCTTGTGTGCCCATAAGGCATCTAATAGTTCCTTGCTCATTTTTTTTTATTTTTTTTTTTGTGCTCCCCAATCTCTTCAATTTTAAGAGAATAACTTCCTTTCCAACCTCTACCTGACTATTAATTTGTACATATTTAAGTGAGCTTCTTAGATGTCGAATATCAAGTCCTTTATAGAACTCAGCAAGCCTTTTCTAACCTCTACACTATTAGGCACATAATTAATTAGCTTTGCTAATTTATTAGCAAACATATATAAATTTTAATATCGATTTCACATTTTGTCGGTTAAAATAATTTTAGTGTCATCTTATTTACCTCAATATCACGTTAACTATCATGCCAACAAAATTCTTATTACATTAACCAAATTCATGAAAAAAATTAACCATATACAAGGATCAATTATCACATAAAAAATAAAATATAAAACTTAAATAATGCAAAAGAAAAACCAAAAATACATAATCGTTATATTTAAGATAAAAAATTAAATTAAGCCAAACATTTTGAGACACTATAATTAATACGAATATAGTCCATATGCAAGTATAAATTGGACATGGCAAATATGAGTGCAAACTCGTTAATACTATTTCCTAGTAATTTGTAGCAATTGACTGTGTTTTACACAGCACTCGAATTAATATATATATATATATATCACTTGTATTCTTTTATTAAGATAGATAGTACTACATATTATGGATTAAAATTCATTTTCTCCGAGTACTCAAGTTAAAACAATATCGAATGCTCAATAACTCAGTCACTTCGTAAATATTTGACAGAAACATTTTCTAGACACTCGAAATACAATTCAACACTTCTCTTTCTTCTCAAACTTCTCTCAAAATTTATAAATATATACAATGAGTAGCATTATCCTATAAGATATCATGCATTATATTTGCAAACTAAGTTGCATCTCAGAAGTGCTTATTTAATTCCGTAACCTATACTTTTTCATGCAGATACATTCAAACCTAGCTATACGTAAACATATGATCATTGATCACATATACTACATACACAGAATGTAGTTTAGAGGAGGGAATCAACTATGAGTCTGAATTCATCCAAGCTCACGGCTCCATCTCCGTCTGCATCAAGAGAAGCAACAAGATGCAGACAGTTCTCCCGGGACAAGTCCAGACCCAAGTTTTGCATGACCCCATGAAGGTCTTCCCCGGTCAGAATCTCGTTCCCATCTTCATCCATCGCTTCAAACGCTGTGCTGAGGGTGCTCGCCAGACTCCCACCCTCCAACTCCCTCGTGTTCATCTCCAAGAACTCGTGTATGCTCAGTAACCCATCTTTGTTCTTGTCACCTTCTTGCATCATTGCACTCACTTCTTGCTCGCTGGCGTTGTACCCTAGTGACCCCAAGATTCCTCCCAGCTCTGCCTTCGTGATTCGCCCGTCGTTGTCCGCGTCGAATGCTCGGAATGCCTCCACTAGGGAAAGAACATGGTTCAGGGTCTCCATTTCGGCAGAGATAGAACCCACTTGAGCCATGTTCACGGTTAGAGAGTGGTGTGGTGTGGTGCTTTGTGATTGTCTATTGCTATTCGGCAGTGTAAATATTTGGAAAGAGGGACCAAGAATTTATGCTTTTGCTTTTGTGGTGGTGAAGATTATGGGAATAGAATCTACCATGGTTGTAAAGTTTATTCGTTCTTATCTTCACACTAGGTTTGGGTGTAAAGTTTGGGAAGTTCTTCGTTATAAAGAATAGTATCGTATTTTTAAAAGGGCAACATACGATCATTTTTAAATTAAGGTTGTTTTACAGAACGTGAAATTGAGGGCGATGTTCAATAAAATAGGGATTTACGTGGAACTCGTTCGCAAGGTGAGTTGAAAATGCGAAACCGAACAAGCAAGAAAAAGTAGATAATTTTTTTTTAACAGCCAACATATAATAAAATAAAATAACTGGACCATTCAAGGTTAATCCAACCTTTATACAATTCAAACAAATAAAGTGAAAATATATCTGTTTTAAGAACCCTACTCAAATATAACACACAATTCAAAAACAGAATCAAAAACTTCCCAATCAGAAAGAGAAAATACAACTAGATACAACATAAATAATCCACACACATAACTAAAAACTTTCTAATCAGCAGAAAATATAACATATAGCTAATAGAAACAACAGATAATTAATTTGTGTTACACAATGCTAACGAGTAATATAGACGTAGGTATACTCAGATTGTAGTGACTTGAATTAATTGTATAAATCCTTTCAAAACTTACAGTCTAAATAATTTTTCTTACCCACGCATATATAATATTTAATTTTAAGAAAATCAACGTACATGATATAATCCTTAATTTTAAGAAACCTTTTTCAGCGTAAAGATGCTGATAATCAAATTGCAGGTGTGTTAGTACGTTACATATTCCTTTCATTGCCTAAGCAAACGCCAATAGGTAGATGTCAAATGAAAATTACTCACCCATCAATGTATTCAAAATGTTAGATTACAATACCACTTCTTTTAATACTCTGACCTTTCATTCTCGATCTCTCATCCTCAATTTCAATCTCCACTCCTTCACTCTCATCCTCAGTTTCTTGTTTTTTATCTCTTTTTTGTATTTCTATTTTTCATCCTGATCTTCATCTCGGGAATAGAGTAGGAATATATGTAATGACATTTTCACCGTCAAGTCAATGTTTTGTCTAAATAGAGTTTATTAGATGATATCCTATTTTTCTGCTCCCATAATATAATAATATAATAATATCTTGGCTGATAAAGACTATTTTTAGAATTTTTGAATTGTCTTTGAGATTAAGAGATAACTTTCATAAAATTCAAGTGGGGACTGTGGGTGTAAGTATAGAAAATCTGAAGGTACTAGCAAAATGTCGAGTATACCTTTTAAGTACTTGGGGTATTTAATAGGAGGAAATTCTAGAAGAGAGGGGTTCAGGAATCTAATAATAGATAAGATTAAGTTTAGATTATCTAGATGGAAAGGAAAAGTTTTGTCTATGGCAGGAAGACTGCTTAAAGCCTCGATAAGTGTGTGTAAAAGCATTAGGAAGTTACGAGCTAGAGTTTTATTGGTGTGGGGTCATAAAAGTCGAAAAATTGCTTGAGTTAGTTGGGAAAAATTGCTTGAGTTAGTTAGGAAAAATATGCAGACCTATGGCAGGAGGTGACTAGATATTAAAGACATAGGTAGATTCAATTCGGCATTACTTGCTAAGTGGGAATTGAGGTTAGGAATGGAGGAGAGGGGATTATGGAGGGGTGTGTTAGAGTCAAGATATGGTCAGTGGAGGAATATGGATGATAATTCTATGAAAAAAAACATTCTATTTGGTGGCGGGATCTTTATAAAATTTGTAGTGAGGGACTGTATAAAAATTGGTTTGGGGACAGTGTTAAATTGAAGATAGGGGACTGTAGGAGAGTGAAGTTTTGGGAGTATAAGTGGGTTGATGACCAACCATTGAAAGATAAGTTTCAAAGGTTATTCTCTTTATCATTGTGTAAGGAAACGGTAGTGGCAGACGTTGGAACATGCAAATACGAAAATGGCTTAGAGAGAGTTAGGTGGAACCTAAATTGGCATAGAGAGGTTCAAGTGGGGAAAAGAGTTAGAGGTACAACTTATTAACAGCATTTCAAACATACAGTGGAAAAGGGGTACTCAGGATAATTGGTTGTGGACTGCAAACGATCACAATGAATATACAATAAGATCAGGATATAAAATATTAAACCAAGAGGATTTTGATGAAAGTGTAGGTAGCTTAGAAATGATTTGGAATATTAAAGGCATCACCATCTGGATTAGTATGCATTTGGAAGGCAATGCAGGATCGGTTACCTAAAAAGTTTAATTTATCCAGGAGAGGTGTGGATGTAGGTAGTCCGATGTGTCCTTTGTGCATGGACGGTGAGGAAAAATTAAAACATTTATTTATAACTTGTAAGTATAGACTCTCTCTCCATTCATCATAAAAAATAGTTAGTCGCAGATCATGCGCATGCATCATAACACACTCTTAATTGCAGCTTATGTTATCCCTTAATTATAGCTTATGTTATCCCTTAATTATTTGTCATCTTGTACATATCTTTCTGTTACAATTATTCGGGAACAAATCATAATCCTTGTGTTTTGTACGATATATGTGCTCGATGTATAAAAATTATATTTCTCTATAATAAGGTGGTATAAAGAGTGTAGGATGCATGTGATAGGTGTGGGTTGGAATAAAGGTAGTTAGGCATGAATACCTTGATCTGCATATGTTGATTTTTCATTTGTTGGGACTGAATTTGAAAGTAAATAAAGCATGGAAAGGGATGTAGTGTCAGAATTATGGAGTCATAGAAATAAGTTATTGTTTAGAAATCGGAGAGTGGATGATATAGAAATAGAAATATTTTTCCAAACACATCTGAAATGTTGATCATGGCTAAAATATAAAAAGTCAAATATTTATTTCTCGTACTCTAGTTGGTGCCTTTGTCCTGTAGAATGTCTTAAATCTGTGGGGTAAGTGATGAGAAGCAGGACCAGGTTACTTGGGTGGTCAGATAGTTTGACATGCCTATTGAGAGTTGGTTAGAGGTACTACAACAAACTAATCAGGAAAAATGATCTTAAGTAGGGTAGGTAGGATCTTTTATTGACAAGTATACACATGAAGAAGCATGGAAGCACACTATGAACGTGGTGGTCATGAAACAAGCAAAGGAATAGAAGCCCTAACTGGTTACTCTATTGGAAACGAATATAAAAAGCTACAACAATGGTAAGGCAAATATGTTCGGTTTCGAAAAGAGACATCCCTCGCGATTGGAACTGGATTATACATTGGAGAATGAGTAGTCTATAAAATGTTATTATTTGTGGACGTGATTAAACATATTCAATGTTGCTCGTATTCCTAACACTCACATTTAGGTTTTCAAATAAATTCTTATGTTAGTGAGTTTGTTTATATGGTTGACTAGGTTACATGTAATTTATTGGGTGTGTTCAAGATAGGGATTGCACATGAATGCGGTTGGTGGTTGTATTGTGGTCAATTGAACTAAATATGTAAAGGGTTGAAACATTCCTAAAATGTTCCATCTTATTTAATTTATTTTTCCCTGTTAAACAAAAAGCAAATTATGTAATGACATTATGAATCAGAAAAACTCAAAATTCTTACTTTGAGGTACCTATTTATTTATACTACTTTCATTGGTCTTAATTTATACCAATCTTCTAAAGTTACCCAAATATCCTCTAATTGTGGTTTCAAGACTATTTATTTTAATATCACTTCTAATAATCATATGTATTTATTTAATTACTTAGTTGGTGGTGATATTTACTAGCTAGACCGAGATAATGTCATCTAATCTGACATTATCTCTCACTATTAACTAAATTTGCTTGTTATAGTTTGAGTAGTTATATGTATCAAGAATTATAATTTGGATAGCATATTTTAGGATGTATTATTAAAATTGAAAAATATTTTTCATATTGTACAATTTAGAATGTAATAATATATATTTTCATATTACAAAAACATTTTAGAATGTGTAATTTGAAATGTATTAGTACATTTCGAGATGTATATATTTTCATAGGTAGAATGTATTACAACATTCTGTATTGTATATTCTAAAACATATTTTTGAATTCAAAAATATATTATTCTAACCAAGTTTATTAAGATGACATTGTTAGGGTCAAATTATCCTATCCATCATATATCACACTTAAACAAGTCCTCTAGTAATGATAGAATAAATCTTCTAAATCATTTAATTCAGTCATCATATTAAATTATTGTAAGTCATCATAATTCGAAGAGTCACATAGCTATATATAATCTTCTTCAACCAAAATCTTCCTTATTCCTCTTGTTAACTTGAAAGTGACTTTTTTTATAGAGTAAGAGACCCACAAAGTTTGTGATTTTGATATATTGAAATCAACCATTTACCTCCTTTCTATTTATTTTGTTAACCTCTAGAAAATGATTTTCATCATTAAACAAATTATCCAATAAATTAGAGGGTGAAATTAAAACTATGTTAAAATATCTTAATTTTGAATGTTAAGGAAATCAACTACTAAAATGATTATATATATATATATATATATATATATATATATATATATATATATATATATAAAGAATAAAATTAAAAATTTAATTTTTATTGGATTGCAACCTAAGTGCATAGTGAATGTAGAGGCGTTGGTGGTGAAGGTGATTAGACCTTTTTATTCTTGTAAAAGTTTGGATGTCGATCTAATATCCATTTGGCTTTTACTTCCTATATTCCCATGCTTCTTACATTTTAACTATATAAATATATATATATATATATATATATATATATATATATATATATATATATATATATATATATATATATATAATTGATTGTCGGGAACATTCTGAGTCACTGAAACATAATATAATATTTCATATTATATAATTTGAGACAATATTACGAATCAACTAATTAGGAACTAAAAAGGGTTAAATATTGTGTTTTGATTATGCAATAGGAAAGTTTAGGCTGAATCATGTAATCTAAATAAAATCTTTCGAAATGCACACACTTCAAAGAGAACTTTCATATTTACACAATCTAAAATAGGCTTTTAGATAGTATGAAAATTTTCTTTTACAATATTGTTCAGCAGGAAAGAAAAGACAGACAAAAGGAAAAGCATAGTTGGGTGCAAAGAAAAAGAAACTTAAAGTCTATGAAATCCCGAAACCAACCCAAAATTGGAATATTCCACAAAAATTCCCCTATGATCTAGCCAGCAGACCACGATTGGAATTGGGAATATGATCTCTGAGAAAGCCAAAGAGAATATGGGTTGTATATGGAAGTTACTAGAGAGGAAAATCCATTAAAAGATCTCCAGTTGTGATGGTGTTGTTATTGGCCTAAACAAAACAATTTAATTAGGGGTACAACCTCAAAGACATTTGACATCATTATTGCAAATGAATTCGGGGTATAACTGCAAACATATTTAACATTCATTATTTAAATTTGCAATAAAATCGTTTCTATTTGTGGATTTTCAGTTTCTTATTTTTCCTAGCTCCTACATTTGATTGTTTTTCTTTCATGTTTCGCAAAGCAAAATTTCAAATGGTATAAATTATGCAATTTAGAAGTTTATTTTGGATTGTTTATTTTAACTAACTTGAAAGTTGTGTGTTTTCCTTTTCTTTTTATTTTCTTTCTCAACCAATCAACCAATATTGTAAACAAAAGGTCAGATTATGTAATTATGGATTATGAAATATGAAATTTTACTTTACAATATTATTATTTATTCAGTGAGAAAGAAATAAATAGAAAAGGAAAAACGAACAAAGAATACTAATGGATTGAAACGAACAAATTAAAATATATTTCTAAATTGCACAATAGATTTTTTAATTGCACGTTTTGAAATTTGCAATCTACAAACTTTTTCGGAATTTGTAATCTATAATTTTTATTATACAATTCAAAAGCATTTTTCAGATTATAAATTAGAATAAAGTTCCACTTGCATAATTCATGATAAACTTTCAGAGCACACAATTGATAACACCACACTCATTTTTTTACTTGTATCACATTGTACAATTTTAAAATATTACGGATCAACCAATTGAAAATGTCAAATAAAAAACTAAAAATATGAGGACTCATTATGGTTGGTGCACACAGCAGTATATGGAGATATAGGTAGAAATAAAATTATATATATAATAACAATAATTTAGATTCTTTTTAAAATACATAAAAATGTAAAAAGAGACATGGAGGTACTGAAAGTAGAAGCCTCGTTTTCATAGCAGAGACCCTGTCACGGGCCATCTTGATAGATCAGAATAGCATTTATCATCCGAACGTAATTATTTTGTATGATATTAGTTTTTGGATGAACTTTAATAGCCATTGGTCTAAACCTATTTGGGCCTGCCATGTGATCCATGGTCCACAGTAGCTATCCAACTGCTTCACCTGTCAATTTCTATAAGGTATTTCATGTCTATATGTATGAATCAATGTTTATTCTACATATTTTTTTTTTGTTCTCGGATTCATTCTAAAAGTTCATTCTTATGATAATTTCAACTTAGTCAATTGTTATTAGTATTATAGGAGAGACTATGATTTTAATGGAGATTAATTTTTTTATATAAAATGGCATTTAATGGAAGAATAATTGTACAAAATTAGAAGAAGTTCTCAATAAAGTTAAGAAATAAGTTTCAATGTGTATTAAAAAAAGGAGATTTTGATAAAAAAAAAATATGTTAAAGATTAGAAGGTTTCAATGTTTCGGTTGCTCAATAATTATATATTGTTTAAGAGTCGATTCAAGGACAATTTAAATATATTTTTCTTCCTTTACCATCCTAAGCACCTTTTAAGTATAAAATCATGATGGAGTTCTAAGTTCAAAAATTGAAAAATACTTCAAATGTGGTAATTAACCTTAACAATGTTATTTCAACAACCTTGAGGTTAAACATTAACGTCGTTTATGAGAATGGAAAAATTGTTTCAAAGATGAACCTATATTCCTTTTATTCCTTAATGATTACGATACACTCAATAGTTACACATTGCTTAGGAATCAAGGTCAATGGCAATTTAAATACACCTTCCTCTCTTGACCCTCTAAGAACCCTTTTAAGGACAAAGTTAGGATAGAGCTCCAAGTTTCAAAGTGGACAATATCTTAAATGTGGCTATTGATCCTAATAATGTTATTTCAATGGACTTGAGGGTCGAAACATTAATGGTGTCTATGGAAATGAAAACATGGTTCCAAAGTCAAAAGATCGTTTACCTTAGCCTTCTACTGGGGGCCTTGTTCTGGTATGTCTAGTAGTCTAACATTGTTTAGGAGTCCATATCAAAGGCAATTTAACCTTTCTCTTTTAATCTTCTAAGACACTTTTTAAGGACAAAATTGTGATGAAGCTCTGAGTTTCAAAGTGGACAATACTTCAATGCAGTAATTAACCCTAATGATGTTATCTCAATAGATTTGAGGTCGAAACATTGACATTGTTTATGCGAATGAAAAAATTGTTTCAAAGATGAATCTTTATTCCCCTAAGCCCTTGACTAGGGGCAATTGGTAGTCAAGCTAGATGAACTATTGTGTGATTATGACAAGTTCCAATAGCTTCACTTGTCATGTTCCCATGTGATTTTTGCATGAAAACATGCACACCACAATTTTGAAATGTATATAGCTCTTGTATATACCTTGGAACAAGTATCTAAGGTGTATAAATGACTCTTTAGAGAATTCAGGCACGACTAGTCCAATTTTATGCCCAAACCATGAAATGAAAAGAACTTTAAAAGATTATCCCAAGCTAAGCTAGATAAGAACTGGGATGGATATTAGAGAATAAAATAATCATAGTAAGAAAAATATTCTATTACCACACATTTGGACACACTAGAAGAACATGTCCAAACATTTCTTAGACAAACATTTCTTAGACACTATCTAATGAATAAAATATTTGTTTAAGTTTCAAACAATCATTACTTCTTATTTCAATATTGATCACATTATAATTATATTTGCTAAATTAAAATTATATATTCATAACAAATTCCAATTTATAAATAAGAAACAACTTAACATTATTAACCTCTAATTGACATGACTTCTAATATTAATTTACACACTCTTTAATGATAAAAATAGGATATCTTCACAGTCACAACTTCCAAAACAATTTTAATGCATCAAATAAAGCATAAATAATAATTGTGGTCCTATTTTACAATAAAAAATTGTACAATCATCTAAAATTTGCTTTTCTTTTCTTCAATTGTTCAACAATTTGTACCAAACATTAAGAATTTCATTACCACTAACATTTTCTTAACACTGTCTCATTTATTGTAAGTTAAGTCTAGTGCATCCATTACGATTTAGTTAATCTCTACCGTTGTTTCAGCAATGTACAACGATCATGTTTATCTGTCATGTTACCATTCTTCACCTATAATTTGAACCACTAATGAAATTGAAACCATTGTATCAAACTCACCCTCCACCCTATACAAAGAAATCAAATTTTTGTCCACTCCGTCAATATTCAAATTCAAATGAAGCAATTTTGCATCAAGGATATTGAGAATTATTTCAATTGTTATCTCATTGGTGTTTTTTCAAATGGTCAAATCACACAAAAAGACTAAGGTGTCCACTTCCAATGTCCTTATCCTAAATTGTTTAGGATCTCATAGAACTGCACATTCACTAATTTGAAGGAAAAAATATACTTTACTTTAGGCCTTTCAAATCACACAACATTGAAGAAGTTGTACTACCATCAACCTAAACTCACGAACGATAGTCTAGTCAGGTATGATGCTACTAAGATATTAACTAATCTCCATGTATCATAAATGATTTCTTTTAAGTCCCAAATTCTATTTGATATCATTATTTAGTTATATGTTAAATTTAATAGGTCTATAAAATAAATTATGGTGTTTCTAAACTCACTTAATGCAAGCTTCTCCACCAACCCTAACCTCAACCATTCCAGGGAAGCAGTAATTTTTATTTCACCATCATGGAAAGTCAAAATAGTTATGAATTCACTTTCAAATGTTATAACCCAAAAACAATGATCATCCAACATAGTTGGTCCTTCAATAAGTTATTTCATACAATCTTTGAAGTCTTAGAATACTAAGACAATAAACAAATCTTTCAAATCAACTATTGATGTCCGATTAGAATTGTTAATAAAAAAATTGTGCACGATTTAATAGAAATTAAAATTAATGCTGACGTGACACAAATGATCAACATTGGAAGAAAAAGTCAAGTTATTCACCCAAACATAAATTGAGACGAATCATGGTGTAAGATTGGATTATTTATCCAAACTAGAGATTTGTGTAGGCCAACACCTAGTGAAATAATTTGTCACTTAGAAACCAATACCTACATTAATCATGTGAAAATAAACCAAACATACTAGGTGGGATAGTTGAATTGTGTTTAAAATTTTTGAAAACTTCAAATCTTCGTCTTGATAAAAATGAATAGATGAAGTTTAATGTTATTTCTATTGAGAAATGTGTTTGACGAAACTTGTCAGATGCAATTTTAATAGAACAATCATATTGTTAAAACTTCTTTTTGAAGAACATGTCTTTGCAAAACTCTCCTTCTTAAGTTAGTTGTAGATTAATAACATACAAATAAAAAGGTAAGAGATATAGAGAATTACAATGACTATTTTTAGCTATGCACAAATATTCTTTGGACCTAACCACTTTTGACTAAAATACTTTGATTACAAACATTGTGATCTCAAAGATCACGAGTTTCACTCAATAAAAGAGATAAATGTCCTAAGACAGTTACAACATTATAAACATTCTTTTTAAATAGTCATGAAAAAAAATAATGTTCTTCATCACACACTAAAGGCTTACAATTACTTGAAATCTTGAAAGCAATTTTTAATAGAGTTTGTAAGTACTGTCAACCGTTCTTCTTCAAGGAAAACTTCTTTAAATAAAGCTAAAAAAAAAATAGTTATTGTTTAATCATGTTCAAGCACATATAGACATTAAATGCTCTTCATGCATTACTAAATGCATGTGATTTTTTATGCAACTTCTTTGATATATATGATATGACTTATCAGGTCTAGGCAGATAACTTCTTTCCTCCTTATAAAAAAGCATAGGGCTTGACAAAGTTGGCTAACTCTGCAACACTAACATTTTGACTCTTTAGAAAAATTGTTTGTATGAATCAATTCCAAGTACATTCTTCAAGACATCATGATATAAAAATATCACGTGAGATCCTCTTGAGAGTACATAGAAACAAATATTCTTTACACATATACAGAATAAGTCATTTATAAGTTGAATCTGAATCATAAATCATAAATATTTAAAGCTTATCATCTGTTAAATGAACTATATTTATTGTTTGTCCTAAAAAAATATATATTAACAAGATTATACTTATAAAAAATATATTTACACTTGGGGTTTAAGCATAAAATCAAAATTAAATATAAAAAAAAATTGTTTTAATTTGATCTAATAAACGAACACACCAAACATATCCACATTTTAAGTCAGCTTATATTTCTTTCATTTCAAATACGTGCTTGTACTTTCAATTTCATCTACTTTACATCCATGTAGTTTCAACGTTAAAAAAAAATCAATTTTCAGTTTCTATTATATAAATTTTTAAATCTCTCCCTACACTTTAAATTTTTCTTTATAAATTTATTTTATTCCTTCTTTAATTAATTTTTTTATCAAATAAACTATATGTTAAATAACTATTTGATAAAGTTATAATTAATCATCTAAAAATATTAATATTTTAATTTATCATAATAAATTATAATAGATATTTTATTTTTATTCATATGATTTATTAAAAATTATTATTTATTACCATACAAATAAATAGTTAAATAATTATAATTAGAAGAAGAAAAATAAAACTAATACTAATAATATTTATTCTATACTTAACTACACGATCAAAATTCTTTATTACTTATTTCTTTAATGTAAATTAATATATTATATTATTTATTTTATTACTTAACAACCCAAAAGTAATACCAAGTTTTCAAAAAAAAAAAAAAAAAA
>Ga0209700_107188_pt1 | contig 16107 bp, 12 predicted proteins | sample SiratroredBW_FD_187528 | JGI IMG/M metagenome (GOLD analysis project Ga0209700, IMG submission 187528) | Root nodule microbial communities of legume samples collected from California, USA - Siratro red BW (SPAdes) (version 2) | ecosystem: Host-associated > Plants > Roots > Nodule | place: USA...
AGTACTTTTATTTTTTTTTTTTTTTCTAGGATTAGGTGGGATAGGTAAAATAAATTCAACTACACTGAACTAAATTAATCCTCATAAAGTTCATATATAAAAGTTAAACTGAACAATGTAACAGTTAAACTGTTTAAAGAAACTAAATTGTTCGTTTTAATAAATTGTTCATTGCTTACTGTGGTTTACTTTTTTAAACTTGTTGAATGATTTAAAGTTTTAATTAAAACATAACATCTGTAAATATAAAAAGCTAATAAGGAAAGACCTATGTAAGAGTATTATTTATCATTTACTTGAAGAATTCATACAAATTACACTAATTACATCATTTTAATTACAGTTTTACATGTTTAATTTAAAAGAATAATGATTTATATCTAGATGGAAACCATAAATGCCCACCCCCATCTTTTGCTACATACAAAGTTATGATCAGAGTTACTTAAAGTCAAGAAAAAATGACCAACTTGGGCAAAGATGCTAGTAAAAAATTCATATCAAAGAGGTAGTTGCACAAGCAAATGGCATTCATAAGATTGATGCAAATTTGTGGCACCAAATATAGTCATGGTATAGAAGTATGTATTGAGGTGAGATTTGCATTATCTAGAATCTAATGAGTGTATGGGGCAACAACCCCGAATGTTCAAAATTTTGCTCACCAAGCCTTCAGCACTAGAAGCACAATGGTGAAAAGAATTGATTCCATGAATTTCTTATAAGCAGCAGTTAAAAAGCAGCTGGTAGATAAGGGATGTGCTGGAAGGTTTCATACTTCTTCAACCTATAATGAAAATTAGTCATCAATCAAATGAGTAATCTGAATATAAAAAAGGAAAATACAGTTTCTCTTAAAGGAGGGTCAGAATAACCTGAGGGAGGCTCATTAACTCAAAAACAGCTTTCTTAGGAGTAAGTTCATTATCAATAATACGAGCAACTGCTGTCAAGACTGGCATTTTTACATTATATTTCTGCGCCAAAGCAATCACAGCTCCGGCCGTGGAGACACCTTCTGCTACCTGCAGAATAAGAAACATTTTAGAAACTATGCCACTTGCTAGAGATTTAGGAATGATCAGTTGGAAAGTTCTGAGATACCTGGTTCATGGAACTGATTATGTTCTCAAGCTTCTCACCTGATCCAAGCCGCACACCAACTGTTCTGTTTCTTGAAAGATTCACGAAACATGTAAGCATTATGTCTCCAGTTCCTGACAGACCAGTTATTGTAGTAGGCTTTGCACCCATCTTCAAGAGACAATTTGAGGGAAGAGAAACAAGACAGGCAGAACACACGTCAGTTTTGTTGGAGTATTGGAAACTCTACATTGATTGGAGATATGACTAAATTATATATAATTGAATATAAATCTTATCTTACTGGTTTGTGAAGATGAATTAAGAGTAAAGTATAATTTTTAAAATGATATCAAAATCTATCTTAACAAGATTTGCTCAGATTATTCCGTTACCTCGTATTATACACCCACAGATATCTAGTCACATGGTCAAAATATTCAATCCTTGATATAAAGGCATGTGTTAAAGTTTCTAGTTTTTCAGTTAAACAGTGTTTTTTTTAACAGCCTTTCTGGCTCGTTTTGTTTCTGTAGTTTTTACATGTGCAAAGAATTATAAGAACTGATTTAATAGAGGTCAACTACCTTCGTTGCAAGCCACCGTATCTCTGAACAGCCTTGTGAGACAAGAGCAGCCATTGAGTTATTACCAAGATTCATACCTTCTACTATCCCAGCTGCTATTGCAAGCACATTCTTGAGTGCACCAGCTATTTCAACTCCTGTAACATCACTGGAGTTATCAGAGATTACAAGCTGAACATTTGCACCAATATCTGTAGTTATGCAACATACCATACATAAAACAAACAGAGGCTAGGACATAATAAAAATAGGGGAGAAAGTGTAACTAAAGAGAACGACAAACTAGTTAGAAGGGAGAACAGAAATCCAGACAAAAAAGCAAATCATTTACATATGAAATTCAATTCCATGTATGATTCTAGTGAAGGTCATCTACCTTGATGTGCTGATTCTTAGATGACTTGAAGCTAGAAGTTGCTGAACTGTATTTGCCAATTTTTTGTCTTTTGACGCCACCACCATTGCTGTTATTAGAAAACGGAACCAAAAGACAAAATGGACTAACTTTCATCATAGATACCATCAAGGAAACAAAATGTGCACACACATGTAGCAACATCATTGTCACCTGTGGGTAGCTTATCCATCAATTCCAGAGCAAAAGAAGGCCCTGATAGTGCAACAAAAGGCTGGCGAGGATTTCGTAGTGCTTGAGGAATAATTTGATCCATCATCCTCAGTGTATTCAGCTCTAGACCTTTACTCAGAGAAATGAATGGCAAGCCTGGATCAACATACTCTGCAACACTCTCAAGAAAAGATGCACTGAACTGCAATAGCAGAAACAAAGATTTAGACAGTCATATCTTTTACAAATATCAAATGCTAAGAGTCATCATACATATTGTATTTGACAGCAAAGATTCAAACTTAATGAAGCATCAATTACTACTACTATTAATACGCAATGATTGACAAAGTAAAAGATAACCAACAAATTGAAAAGACCTGAACAGGTACAGCATGGAGGCAGTAATCAGCACCAAGCAAAGCAGATTTGGCATCAGTCGTGGCAACTACATTTTCTGGCAGCCTATGGTCTGGAAAGTACTTACTGCCCAACAAAAGAACACAAAAACAGTCACCTAAGAGAGATACAGATAACAAAACTAGATTACCACAACTCACAAGTTAACCTGTACTAGTGCAGAATATGAGCACAGCCAAAAAAAGGTTACCAATTACAATGGTTCTCATTGATAGACAAGCAAACTTGAGGGTCCCGAACAAGCATATTCACCTCTAACTCAGCCTTTCTGTTCGCCACATGTGCAGCCATTGCCGTCCCAAACGACCCCCCTCCAAGCACAACCACCTTTTCTCACCCAAAAAACAAATCTTTCAGCAAAACAAAACAAATCTCGCAAACCCATATCACGTTATCAACATTCAGACATGTAATCACAATTCTTTAGACTTAATTAAGTTTTAATTACATCAAAATTTGAAATAAATTGCGACCTTATTGGTGCGTTGGAGGATGTCGGTGTTGGCCTTGGAGCGCCAAGACCTAGACCAACGGAGGATTTTCTCCCAGGCGACCCGGACGATTCTCCGGCGGTCACGGGTCGGGTCGGGTTGAGGGTCGGAACCCGGGTCCGGGTTTTGCGGAGGAGAAGCATTTGCGACACAAGAATGAGAGTGCGTATTGCGAAGGGTGAGAAGAGTGGGTTTAGAAGGAAAAGTTTGAAACTTTGGAGGATTTGAAGAAAACGATGGAGTTGCCAAAAGCGCTTCCAACACTGCCGCCATTGTTAAAGCTCCACACTGAGTTTCCGAAAAGTTTGGGTATCTTTGTGTAAGAGAAAATGCCACGCTTATTTTATCCTTTTTTCAATTTCTAAGGATAGGATTGTAAAATAAAATATGATATGAAATGCTTTATATATATTTTTTAAATTAATTCTTCTAATAATTGGATAAATAAGAATGTCTAATTTTTTTATGTATTTAAAATTAAATCATATATTAACCTCAAATTTAGATTTATTTAAAATAAAATATGAAATAAAAAACATGCATACCATATATACACTTTCGATGGCAATCTATTTTGCGGTTTTGTTTATTTCATTTTTAACGCTTTTGTGCTGACATAGTTGATTAGGCAAGGACATAAGGGATTATACAGTTTTATTTTGTTCATTATTAATAAATTAAGGTAATAATAAAAATCATTTTAGGAATAAATAGTATTTATTTTGTATACATTGTTATTTTATTCTTAATTATATTTTAAATTTTTAATATTTTGAAATTAAAAATTATTATTATTATTTTATAAAACATATAATAATAAAGAAAAAAATAGCAAAAATAAATTATTGAATCCACTTTAAATTATCTTACACATCTATATTGCCTAACACACTTATGTTTTCTTTCTTCTTCTTTTTCTTTATTTCATGCAAATATTCAATCATTATTAGTCCTACCATATTAATTTTATTTAAATTATAGATAACACATTAGATATAAAAATAATAGTTTATATTTTTAATTAAATAAGTACAAAAATAAAATTATTATATAATAAATTCACGAGGATGAAAATGTCCTCTAGCTCCATCACTATCTATGGATGAAAATGTCAAAGCACATTAACTTACTAACTTATTAAGTTATCATAATGAATACATAATAAATTCACGAGGGACTTGAATAATCGTGTGAATTTGATAAATCAGAACTTTCTGATAACAAGGACAATGAACTTATAGAATCACTTATCTTTGGTTTGCCTTACAAACTCCCATTCCCCTTATTCTGCATCTCCTTATCTGATCTTTCATGCAATCTTTCATGTTCCTGTTAGCAGGTCCATGTGTTATAGACTATTAAGTATAAAATGGTTCTGTAGCTTGCATGCTCTGTGACAACATGTTAATTTAACAGAAAAAAATTTGCATGTTAATTTAATACCAAAAGATTGAACAAAATGACTTAGAGTGTTTAAAAAATGTGATTATTTCCCTAAATTTAATCGTTGTCAAATATACACTAAATTGTTGGTAAGGATTGCAAAAAAGAGTATCATATCATCATCATGTAACAATTTGTATTTATGATGGTTAAGCAAGTCAAGAATTTAGTCAAAAAGAAAAAGCTAATAATGCAGCAACCATTCAATAACAAAGAGAGAACTTGTCTCGTTGAAAAAAAAAAAAGACACATTGTTCTTTCTCTCTTCTCTTTAAAAATTAGGGACATCTCCCACCCCACCCTCAACAAATGGAAGTATAATTATCACTAAATTTATTAGACCCTGGACTATTGAGTGTTTTTAATTAATGCATAGGTTTTGTTGTGACAAAAAGTCTTTTTTTTAAATTATTTAAAAAGTTAATAGAACTAGTATAACACCAACTTTATAATCTTAAAATAAAATAAAATAAAAACTAATTAATTTTATTATTTTATTTTTATTGAATCAAGTATTTATCATCAGACTAAAAATTACAATTAACCATAAAAATACAACATTTTTTATTGAAAAACGTAGCAACTGAAGTAGTATTGTAACTTGGTCCATCTTATCTTATCTTCACTACAAAATAATTAATGTTACTGGCAACATTTTTAGTTATACTTGTTTTGTAGATGTTATTAGTAATTTTACAAAATGTTACTAACAACATTTCTAATTATACTTGTTTTAGTAATGTTATCAATGAATATAATATCATTAGTTAGGTCAATTCAAAAATACAAATTATTATCATTTATAACAGTAAATGGTGATAGTTCTTTAAATTTAAAAGAAATAGTTTTGTTTCTTAAAGTTTAAATTTGATATTTGTTGATATACGAGAGATAGAAGATAGGCATGACTCAGTCAAGTCCCAATCAAAGACAAAAGAAAAATATGTTTTTCCCAAAAGGATAGAAACACAGGTATTATGGAGAACGTCTATTATGTACCTGACTTAAAAAATAATATTCTCAGTATAGGACGATTACTGGAGAAAGGATTTTCAATTTTCATGAAATACATTGCACTTGAAGGACAAAAGTGGTAGAATGCTTGCATGTGTGGAGATGACAAAGAATAGGATGTTCAAAATCAATCTAAAGATAAAGACCATTTCTTTCAAGCATGAATGGAAAGTTAATGATGAAAAAGAAATTCTTAAAATGTCTAAAGCATTAGAAGTCCAAACAGTAGAGACAGAAGCTGCAAAGAATAAAGCACAAGTTGTGACTCATGTGATGAAAGACAGATATTTCAATCCTCCAATTGATGAAGAAAGTTACGTTGTTGTTTCAAAAGAGGAAAGCATTCCTACTACCACATCAAAAAATAAGGAAAAGATAAAAAAAAGGCAAGGCATGAAAATTTGAGAGTTTCTACTAAAATTAATAATGCTTCAACCTCAGGAATGATTTGGTCAAATAAACAATCATTGACTGCGAAGAAAAGTAGTTCAAGTGAAATTTTTTTGAAGAGGATGAAAGTGAAGAAAACCGTTGGTCATGGTTTCTCAGTTGGTCACTCCATGAATATACCAAATTTAGTTACGAGTAACAGTAACAACAGTTTAATAACTTGAAGAAGATGATTATGAAAGATGGAAGGTTTGAGTTTAAGGGAGGAATTTCTTGACATTAAACTCAAATAAATTAGTTTTATTCGGGAGTGTAGGTTCCTGTTGAGCAGGAATATGTAGTTATTATTTTTAATTATGTTTTTAATGTTAATTATAACATAGTTGTTATGTGTAGAAAGATGAATTTGAAGAGTCTATTATGAGATTATATACTGTACTCAATGTTTTGTGAGAAATTAGAGCAAATAGAGCAAAGTTGTATGCTTCAAAACAAAAGTTTATTTGTGCTCTCACTTTTTCTCTCTCTTCAAGAAGAAAATTAAAAATATACTTTGTCCTCTGATATCAGTTGGATCAATGCCAGAATCAGTCACTAGCGACTCATATTCGGACAAATTCAGAAGATTCTGACGAGCCACCCCATATGCAGAACCCGGTGGCAAAGGAAAAGAGTTGATAAGAGAAAGAGCTTATGTGAAAGTTGTGAGTAACTTGGCTATGAGGTGCAGAGAATAGAGATAGGGTTCAGCCTCAAAGGGGTTCTAAAGCAGAAGATGAGCTATGAGTTGAGTAGTAGCTTCTTTACCCTTCACAAACTTCTTTGTTATTGCTTTCAACACCTAGGTTGAGACACTTTCACTTTTAGGGCAAAGGTACATTTTCATTTTCTATAAGCGTGAGGTTGTAGCTTATGTTTCTCTTGATGTTTTGTTCTTGTCATTGGTTTTTTTGTCTGGACTTGGATAGCAAGAAGTGGTGGCTAAGGTTAGGGGATGGGAGAGAACATGAAATGGACGACTTCTTCCTGTACCTATCTTATTCCTGCACCTCCATAAAATATCATATTACAAAAGCACTCTTGTCTAAAAGAAATTTAAAGGTAGGTGAGCATGAAATTGAAAGTGCGTGGTAGGAGTTCTGTTGTGACTGTGCTCTTGTAGTGTTGTTCAGCTAGCTGCCGAGATAAATAATACGATATACTTGTAAAGTTTGCAGTCACTGTGGAAAGACAGGACATATGATTGATACATGCTATAGAAAGCATAGTTTTTCACCTCAATTCAAGTTTAAAAATAATAACCAGAAGAATCATGAAGGTTCAAGGTCGGAAATACATTCTCAGCAAATTGGTTTTACTCCTGAGAAGTATCAAACATTGTTATCTCTTCTACAACAGTCAAAATCTAGCGACAATGTTGCTTCTAATCAAATCTCTGTTATTCCTTCCAACATGACAACACATATCGGTAACATTTTTCTCTTCTTTTAGTTCTTGGATTATTGATAGTGGTGCTAATTACCACATTTGTTCATCGTTGACTCATTTCACTTCATATCATCAAATTAATCCTATTAGTGTCAAATTACCAAATGGTAATCAAGTCATTGCTAATTATTCTGGTAGTGTTTTTCTCAATCAAAATCATGTCATAGATAATGTCCTGTATATTCCTAATTTTACTTTTAATCTTCTTTCAGTAGCAAAATTGATTGATAATTTATCATGTGTAATTACATTTGACTCTAGTGGTTGTCATATTCAAGATAAAAACTCATTGAAAATGATTGGTTTAACTGAGATGCAAGATAGACTTTATATACTCAGGATCCCTTCTCATCAAAACCTTCAAATTAAACCTGTCAAATCTCCACATATCACCAATACGGTCAATTTTACCACTAGTGATCTCGAAAATCTTTGGCATTTTCGGTTAGGACTTGCTTCAAACAAATATATTGATGTTATCAAAAATAAATTTCCTTTTATTAAATATAACAAATCTTTTGTTTGTGAATTTTGTCATTGTTAGCACCAGTGGGTTGCTATGTAGATTTGATGAAGCCAACCAAGTGAAGAAGTTCAAGACCATGTGATCATATGTGAAATGCATGAAGATTTCATGACGATTTGAAGAGCTTGCTCTAGAACCTAAGATTGTGTGTTGTGGGGTAAGTTTGAGTTCAAATTGGTGATGCATGCAATCTTAATCAAGGATAAGTTCCGTAAGTATTTTCTGAATTAACAAAAGATTTGAGAAATCATTAAAATCAGAAATTACATTTTGAATAACAGTTTTAACTAACTTGAGAAAAACAATGGACTATTTGCTAAAACAATCGATTGAATTTTTAAGACAGATGTATATAAATATTTGGCGCAGTTTTTGAAAACACACACGAAATCATTTTAAACATTTTTCTGAGCAAGAACATTGTGTTTTTCAAGAGAGAAAAAGTGTCTTCATGTCTAGTGATCAAGATCAATCAATCGTTTTCATCAAGAACTGTTTCTCGAACTACTACTAGAGCTTTGAGTTGATTGAGACAGTTTCATCATTGATTAGATTATCAGACTAGGTCTTCTATACCCTTTCTTTATTACTTTTGTAATCTGTTGTATAGAAGTGCTTGTTTTGCTGAGTCTGTGATAATTCTTTCATTGTACCGAAGGTTATTTTGCTGTGAGCTACCTGGGTTGGTAATTATGTTTGTATAGTGGGTTCTGTACAGGTTGTAACTTGCTAAGGGAATCAACAAAGGGTTTTCTGGAATATACAGTGGAGTCTGTATAGTTCTGGGTTCTTCTGTAGGTTCAATAAATTGTTTTCTACAGGAGCAGTGTTTACTTGCGGGTAGCAAGTTGTTGTTTTTCTGTAAACTGATGTAGTTTGATCTTTTTATAATGGAAATCCTTACTGTGAAGTAAGGGACTAGACGTAGCCCTTGTGGAAGGGTGAACCAAGATAAATCTGTTATGTCTTGAATCTCTCTTGCTCTCTCTTGACTGTTCTGATAAATCTTGTTAATCTTCTTGATTTTTCAGATTCTAATAAAAACTCATTAACAGGTTGAATTGATTAGTTCTGGTTAATATTTGAATATTTCTTAAATCATAAAATACATCTATAAACATTTTATTCGAATTTTTTTTTGGAACTGACATATTTCTAATTCACTGTGTTTACTGTTCATCATTCAGTTTTTCCAGAAAATTTGATTTGTCATAATCAGTGGTTAAAAACTATTTTCTGATATTAAACCAAATCTGTTTCTGTTTGATAATAGGTTCTTGAATCTGTAATTCATAATAAATTTGAAATTGATATAATTTTTTGAGTTCTTGAATTAATCTTTAAAAACTGTTTTTACTGCACATTGTATTTTTTCCAGAATTTGCTTAACAGTCTACTACTTTTCCAAAATTACAATCTGTCTTCAGTTTACTGATTCTGGGTGATTACCTTTATTCTGGAATTTGGTTTGAACCTTTGCTAGTTGCACTTTACATATCATCTTTAATAGTTTTCTATAAAAATTATTCATTCTCCAAACAGTTTGCGAAAAGTTTTCAAGTGTTCAATTCACCCCTCTTGAACTTGGCCAAAACATATTTTATAGTCATTTTACAAAGCAAAAAAGACTTCCCTTTCCTTTTAGTACATCTAAATCTAAAAAATATTTTGATTTGATTCATGTTGATCTATGTGGACCATACCCAATACCATCAATTCATGATTATAAATGTTTCTTGACCATAGTTGATGATTATTCGAGATACACATGGATTTTTATTTTAAAATAAAAATATGAAGTTGTCAAGATTTTGGAAAATTTTGTCACTTTTGTTCAAACACAATTTGAGACGACAATAAAAATAATAAGAAGTGATAATGGGAATGAATTTTGAATGACTAATTTCTTTGCCAACAAAGGAATAGTACATCAAACGTCTTGTGTTAATACTCCGCAACAAAATAATATAGTTAAAAGGAAACATGATCATATTTTAAATATAGCAAAAGCTCTCATGATACAATCTTATTTACCCAAAATTTATTGGTCATATTCTGTGATATATGTTGTGCATATTATAAACATGCTTCTCACCCCTGTTTTAAATATTTTTTCTCCTTATGAGATGCTTTACAAAACTATGGTAGATTTTAATCAATTAAAGGTATTTGGATCTTTATGTTATTCTAGTACTTTGTCAACAAATAAAAAAAAGTTTGATCCAAGGGCATCAAGATGTGTTTTTATTGGTTTTAAAACAAGAACAAAAGGATATGTTTTGTTGAATATTCAATCCAGAGAAATTTTTGTGTTTAGGAATGTTGTTTTTTATGAACATGTTTTTTCATATAAAGAGGTTGAGGATACTAGCAATAAAACTGACAGTCGTAACATTCTTTATCAAAATCCTTTTACGAAGACCAACCTATTTTTAGTCAACCTTCACAAGCCATTTTTGTACCAATTGCACCTTGTGATAATGTAGAAGACAATAGTAATAATGATCATGAATCAAACATTGAGATTCCAAAAGAAATTTGCTCCCATAGTAATGAAAACCTTAATGAAGCACATGAAACGATATAGTCAATTCGAATGAGTACCTAAACAAAAAGACCACTTGAGTATCTAAAGGATTATCATTGTAATCTTAATGTTTTCAATACATCTTCAAAAGTTAAATATCCTTTGGATTCAGTTTTGTCTTATAATAAATTATAAGCTTCTTACACATCTTTTGCTATGTCTATTTCTTCACATGTTGAGTCAAACACTTATTCTGAAGTTGTGAAACATGACTGTTGGAGAGAGGCTATATATCTGCTTTGGAGTCAAATCAAACATGGGAGACTATTTTCTACCTAAGGACAAAACTGTCATAGGTTGCAAATGGGTATTCAAAAATAAAGTATAAGGCTGATGGAACTATTGAAAGGTATAAAGCAAGGTTAGTGCCAAAGGGATACACACAAACAGAGGACATTGACTACCTTGAAACTTTCTCTCCAGTAGCAAAAATGACCACTATAAGATTGTTTCTTTCTCTAGCTTCTATTTATAACTGGGAATTGAAACAGTTAGATATAAATAATGCCTTCTTGCATGGAGAGTTGAAATAAGATATTTACATGGTTGCTCCTCTTGGTTTGACTTATATTCAACCAGGACAAGTTTGTAAATTAAAGAAGGCTTTGTATGGCCTAAAGCAAGCTAGCAGGGAGTGGTTTGATAAATTATCAGTTTTTTTTATTTCTGTGGGATATACTCAGTCTATGAATGATCATTCCTTGTTCATTAATTCTTCTGAAAGATCTTTTACAACAATATTGATGTATGTGGATGATATAATCTTGGCAGGAAATGATAAGGAAGAGATTGATCGAATTAAACAAGCTTTGACCAAAACATTCAAGATCAAGGATCTTGGAGATTTAAGATATTTTCTTGGCCTTGATGTAGCAAAAAGTAAGAAAGGGATAATGATGAATCAAAGAAAATATGCATTGTAATTAATAAAAGATGCAAGTCTTTTAGCCTGCAAACCTACAAGCACTTCTATGGATAATCTTGTTAAATTGTCTTATACTAAAAGTGTGTCTTTCACAAATAGTCATGCAACTCATTGTTATGTGACTGCCACATAAGATTGTCAAGTGGTTGACGCCCTACGTAATAGTATCAAACCATCATAACCCCAATTGGATATTGGTGGTGGCTCATGGTTATTAGTGACAGTGGTAAATAAAATTTATTTTTTAAAAAAATAAAAACATTGTGTTTAATTAATATTTTAAATTTTTTTAAACAAAATTAAAAAAATTGTTATTCAATAAATTTTTAAAAAATAAAAAATGATAGAAAAGTTTTAAATAAATATTATAAAATTAAAAAATATAATTTGCCCTTCAATAAAATTTAAAATAATTGGTTTAGACTTTTATGGGTTTTCATTTAAAAAAGAGATAAAATTGTAGCTTGAGTCTAATCCTTAGATTTTACATTAAAAATAAATTAAAATAAAAAATAGAATGACTAATTTTAGTTTAGATTTTGTTGGCTTTTTATTATATTATTTCATTTAAAAGAATTACACAGGCATTAGACTTTACATAAAAATAAAAAAGCATAAGATTTGTAGTTAGTATCTTTTTCTTTTCCCTAATGTATCCCTTCTCTCTTATTTGGACCATTGCTTCCCACACTCTCTACTTTTTCTACATACACCTTCACTCTTTCACTTGGGTAAGAAAATCGGATTCACCTCTTACACACTCTGTATCCCTCAACAGCCTAATTAAAAAAATAATTAAATAATAATAATTAACAAAACTATAACCGAATAATTAAGATAAACAAATTTATTTTAATTTAAAACAAAATAATATATATAAGGAAGCAGCATATATATATATATATATATATATATATATATATATATATATATATATATATATATATATAAAAAATTAATATATATATATATATATATATATATATATATATATATATATATATATATATATATATTAAATAAATACATATATATATATATATATATATATATTAAATTATATATGTTTTCAAAATTTTAAATTTTTTAATTACTTGATTTTTTAATTTAAAGTATATATTAAAAAATTAGAATGTTTATTATGTGTAATTTTAATTAAATATATATTATTTTAATTTAAATAGTTTTTAATATAAATTACACAAAAATTAAAAAGGAAGTTAACAAGTAATAAATATGTGATAATTAATTGTATTTACAAGATTGAAATAATAATAAATAAAATAAAATTAAAGATAATAAAAAATATATTAAATTATAAGAGATAATAATTAAATAAAATTTAATAAACTACAAGAGTAGAAGTAAGTTGAACTCTTTTATAGTTTATATAAGCCAATAAATTTCTAGAATAAACTATTTTGAAGTGTTTATGAAATGCTTTTATAGATTAACCAAACTCGTTTATGAAGCTATTTTTTAATATTATTATTTGTTTTTTTCAAGCACACTTCTAAATTTGTTAAATCTATTATTGAAACTTATTATCAACCTTAAAACCTCTTTTTTTAATATGCGTAACTTTTATTTGAAAATACCTTTTAACTTATTAGAAATGCATCATCATCCATTAATAAATGAGGTAACTTATTTTTATTTTGTCATTCTATATATTATTTAATATTTATTTAATATAATTCAATATAAAATTTAACTAATAATTAAAATAATAACTTAAATATACTTCAGTCCATAAAATATTAGTGTGTTTTGATTTTGAATTACAATTTTTTTCTACTTACAAATTCAAAAATATTAATTTTAATCCTTATAAAATAAAATTGTAATGTTTCATCTATCAGGAAGAGATCATGAACAAACACTCTAAACATTATAGTATGAACTATTTATCAAATTATAATAAACCATCATCATCAATTGATAACTAGTTGATATTATATTATTAAATTTTATTTTTTTAAATATAAAAATTATTATATTATAATTATAATAATCATTATTATTGTTATTATTTTAATTAAATTTGTTAGAATATTATTACTATTATTATTATTATTATTGCTTCAAAAATAATCATTAAATTATTATTATTATTATTTAAATTAAATTCATATGAATTTAATTAAAATTATTCTTATTATTATTATTATTATCATTATATTATTTTTGTTTTAAATTAAAATAAATTTGTTTGTCTTAATTGTTCTGTTAAAATTTTGTTAATTATTGTTATTATTTAATTATATTTTTAATTTTTAAATGTAATAAATATAATGTCAAATAAATGAAAAATGGTTGCAGAGAAATTAGTTTAGGAAGGAATGAGATTTTAATTAATATCTTTAATTGAAATTGATAAACATATCACTTGTATTTGACCAGCCTGAAATCATTGAAGGATTTCTTATTGTAAAATCCTATCTAGATTTGCTCATTTTGGTAAATAAATATTTTTCTACCCATTTTGGTTATTATTATGAAAAAAGTACTCCAAAATGGGAAAAAAGCCCAAAAAGACAGTCACCCATCCGAGAACTGCAATCCAGCGACCAACCATCGTTCCAAAATACTGTTTGTGAAATCCTTCTCATCACACAATGAACCACGACACACGATCGCATACACCAAATGCATTCCTAAACCTAAATTCATCTTCATTTTCACATTAAACTCCTTTTTGCCAATAAAAAAATATTTTTCTAATCGAGTCACTACCTCAAATTAAAAAACTATTATTATCGCCAACTCACTATCGTGTGACTGTCACGTAAGATTGTCAAGTGGTTGGCGCCTCACGTAACAGTATCAAACCATCATACCCCCAATTGGATATTGGTGGTGGCTCATGGTTATTGGTGGCAGTGATAAAAAAATTTATTTCTAAAAAAAATAAAAACAATGTGTTTAATTAATATTTTAAAATTTTTTAAACAAAATTAAAAAACTGTTATTCAATAAATTTTAAAAAAATAAAATATGATAAAAAAGTTTTAAATAAATATTATAAAATTAAAAAAAATATATAATTTTCCCTTTAATAAAATTTAAGATAATTAGTTTAGACTTTTATGGTTTTTCATTTTAAAAAAAGATAAAATTGTATTTTGAGTCTAATCCTTAGATTTTACCTTAAAATTAAATTAAAATAAAAAAAATAGAATGACTAATTTTAGTTTAAATTTTTATCTTTTTTTATTATGTTATTTCATTTTAAAAAAATACATAGGCTCAACTCATTAGGCTTTACATAAAAATAAAAAGCATAAGATTTGTAGTTGGTATCCTTTTCTTTTTCCTAACGTGCCCCATTTCTCTTATTTGGACCAACAAGCCATGATTGCTTCCCACATTCCTTATTTTTTTGCACACACTCCTTCACTCTTCCACTTGGGCAAGAAAATCGGATTCACCTCTCACACACTCTGCATCCCTCAACACCCTATTTCTTCACTTCAGCCAACATACTATGACTGCTTCTCACACCCCTTACATTCATCACGTACCCCTTATTTTTTCACTTGGACCAACAGACCAAAAACTTTCTCGCACACCCCTCTTTTCTACTTTTTGCACCCCCACACTCCACTTCAACAAAATCTTTCGTACACACAATCCCATGACATTTTCAGGTCAAGGATTTGAGCATTGGGATGATCCTAATACGTGGAAAGAATGAAAACAATGTGTACAAGATTTCTTGCCTACCTCCTCATCCTCAATCCCATCATACCCACTGTCACACCTCCCTCTCCATTTGGCACAATCGCTTAGGGCATACCATTTCTCACATCCTTCATCATGCACTTAAGGCCAATGTCATTCCATTTTATTCATCGTCACTTTTAGTGTTCAGATTGTTTAGCGAATAAAAGTCACAAATTGCCCTTTTCTAGGTCCACTTTGTCTAGTAGTTAAGCCTTAAAATTGATTTATTCAAATGTCTAGGGTCTTGCACCTTCATCTTCAATAAATGGTCATTTTTATTATGTCATTTTCATTATCACTTTTCAAAATATGTGTGGCTTTATCTGATTAAACATAAATATGATATTTCTCATATTTTTTCAATTTTCAAATCACTTGTTGAAAATCAATTAAGTACAAAAATTAAAATATTTTACTCATATAATGGTGGTGAATATCTTAAATTGAGGTATTTTTTTTTTCAAACTCATGAAATAACATGCTTAATAACTCTCCCTTATATCCCAAAACACAATGGGCTTTCTAAAAGAAAACATTGTCATTTGGTTGAAACTGCTCACAAGAATAAAGATTTGATGAAGCCAAACAAGACAAAACAAGCAAGACAAAACAAGCAAGACAAAGCAAGCAAGCAATTAGAGGAGATTTGGGATTTGGTCTTGTGTGAGTGAGTGAGAGGTTGATTGGCAAAGAACCTATGCATAATTGAGGAGAATTCCACCAGCACTATGGTCTAAGAGTGATTAAAAACTAATCAAAGTGAGCTAGCTAAAGTTTGGTGCAAACTGGTTTGAAATACACTGCACTGGACAAAAATAAATCGATTCCAGTTTTCATGAAATCGATTTATTCGTGTCTG
>Ga0209700_107191_pt1 | contig 16089 bp, 8 predicted proteins | sample SiratroredBW_FD_187528 | JGI IMG/M metagenome (GOLD analysis project Ga0209700, IMG submission 187528) | Root nodule microbial communities of legume samples collected from California, USA - Siratro red BW (SPAdes) (version 2) | ecosystem: Host-associated > Plants > Roots > Nodule | place: USA...
GCCAAGTGACCGTGACCACCGCCGTTCGTCCAAGCTCTTTGGTGTGCCTCGGACGAATTCCTTTTCCATGTCATCCGGTTCAGTTCTTCTTTTCGCACATCCCATTCTTTCGTTTCTTCAAAATCTTTAATTAATCCTTCAAAGAAGCATTAGGTAAGCAATTTGTGATGTTTATTAGCAATTAGTAAGTGATATTGATGATTAGAGTAGTTGATTTGGGGTTTGGGGGACTGTTGACGGTGAAGGGGTGTTTTTTCCAATTTGCATATATGAGAACCGGATGGGCTCATCTGGTTCGTTGTTTTTGTTGAATATGAGAACCGGATGATACTCTCATCCGGTTCACAATTTAGTAAAATTGTAAATCGGATGAGCAGGATATCCGGTTGTAAACTTGTGAACTGGACGCCACCTCATCCTGTTCTCAAAAGTTAAAAAAATTACAAACCGGATGGGTAATGAGTTGACCTCATCCGATTTGTAAAATTTGTTAACCGGATTCTCAAATTTAAAAAAAAATAATCGGATGACCTATGTGCCATTCAGAAACTTAAAGAAATTCACCAAATATAAAAATCTTATCTCTCCGTCGTTCCTTGCCTTCAACAAACACTTCACACTCGTCGGAATGTCTTCTCTACCATTCCTTACCTTCAATAAACGTTATACATTCATCGGAATGTCTCTCCTGTTCAGTCACCCTTCAAATGTTCAAAAATGATACCGTGGACGGAATATTGAAAGTGGTACTCACAAGGAAAGGGAAGACTATTTTATTAAGAAAAGGGACATTTATGTCATTTCATAAAGGGCACGATAAAATTAAAATATTATATGGCGGTGGAGGAGGAGGAGGGTATGGGGCAGAAGAAAAATTTGTCAATTGATTTAATACATATTGAACTATTTCAACTAACTCTGTCACTATTAATTAATCACATTTAAACCAAAAATCACTCTTAATAAATTTCACAAAATTAGTTTTGGATTTTTAAGTAGATTTAAGAAGATGTGTTGTTCAAAAGAGAAAAGAAGGTGAGATATATACCAGAATATGCCATCACTCATTCAGAGAACGGACAACTTTTATAAATTAAAAAAATATCTTGAATGAAGGGATTTTTTAATAAAAATTTAATTAAAAATATTGATAAATTAAACCTATATATATTTTTCTTTTTTGTTCAGCTTTGATAACGTTGAAGAAAGTAAGAAAAGGGTGAAAGCGAGAAGTTCAAGAAGTGGTGCACGTGTGGTGCTATTTAGGGTTCGCATCCCAATTAAAACCGTGCAGAACTTTATAGTGGCGTAAGATTCGCACGCTTCATGCCAAACAAGACAGAGCTCTGTTTGGTTGAGATGAGGGTTGACTTGTAAATTTGCACAAACCTTAAGGTCAACTCATCATTTTATAACCTATGCTTTGAGTTCAGGGATGAGTTTGTTTTGTAAGTGCCTTAAAAAGGTCACTCCAAACAAATGCTTTGAATTAAAATAAATTAGTGTGACTTTTGCATTAAATCCTAATTTTTATATTTTTATTAGTGCCTCTTCTTATTTAGATGTTTAAGGTTAATATATAAGTAGGAATTACATAACAGAAATAAAATATTATTATATTTGAATTACGATATTGATATTTAATATTTTGATATTTTATACTTGGTAATGGTGATATGTTAAATTATAGTTAAAACAGTTGGACTTTAAATTCTAAAAGTTTAATTGTTTTAATAACTACTTACATGTAATATCTATAATATCCAGTTGTATTTTATTTTAATATTTCTCTTGAGTTAGAGAATTGTTGATGATTTCTAACTTATTAATAAAATAATTTAAAATATTAGTACTAAGGACATTTATAAACATATTACTTATAATATAAAATAACAATTAATATTTATAAGTTTGGATGTTTTGAGGGATTAAAAACAAAGTGTATAATAGAATTGTTATTAAAAAAAATAAATTTGTGTCAATTGAAACTTTAAAATGTTTCAGTAATCGTTATATTCAAATTATTTTATTAGTCACAAAAAATAAAATATATTTTTAGATACTGTATCTGGTAGACTTCTAAATCACCAAAGAAAATACAAAAGTTTTAATGATTTATTTTTTAATATCTAAACAATTATCTCAGTCTCCACAAACATATTTAAAAAATGAAATTTGTTGCTGACCAGAAAAAAGAAACCTTGACTTGAAGTAGACTTCAAAAATTATAAAAGGAGATGAACTAGAACTACGTGTGTGTGGTTAATGAATTTTACATGTATCAACTAAGCTTTTGAATAGGAAAAATAATATATGATTTAGAAATGATCAAATAATATATAAGTTTTCTTAAAATTTGATAATATTCACTTTCCAATTAAAATTACATTTAAAATAAATATTTAAAGATGTTTATATTATTTAGAATACACGCTAAATAGAAATTAAAATTATGCATTTAAAATTAGGTTGTGTGTGGCAAGCAATTAGGTTCCATTTATACAAGTTACATAATTTGGTTGCATTTCTACTAACGTGGTATGTCATTCTGTTTTAGAAGATTTAGGTGATATATAGATACAAAAGTGGAGTTTCTTTGGCTTAAAAACATAGGTAAGTTATAAAAGAAGTTAAAGGGAATTCTAGTACATAAACTACTATATTTAATATAAATAGAAATTATGCATGCACTTTTAGTTATATCTAACTCGTTAGGTTGTTTGAGTAGTACATTGGATTTCTAAGAAAAAACTTTTTTGTAATTTATGTATAAATTTATGAAAAGAATATTTTATTTTATTTATTGTTCTCTTATAAAAAAGTATTTTTTAGAAATTGATGAAAATTATATCTAAACCGATTTTATTGTTCACCTTAACTTGTTATCTGGTATTTATATTTTAATTCTTATTTACACATGTTGTTTCGTGTTTTTCTCTGTCTCTAATTTTAGCTGTAGAAGATAGTAGCATTCATTGACTTCAAAGGTCCAACGAATTTTCAACGATGAGATGAAGACAAGTTTAAAGAAAAATATGTTATTTATTAAAACATAAAAACAAATATGTATTTCAACACAGAGAGAAAAAATAAATGCTATTTTTAAAAATTATGTATTGTGTTTATTTAAAATTAAAAAATATGCATATTATTTAACATTATGATATTTAATTAAAAAAAAGTAGGAAGCAACTTCTATTATTAATATTTGAAATTTGAAAAATTAAAAAGTACAATATTTTTGAAACTAAATATTGTAAAATGGGAATTTTGTTTTCATTTTAAAAGTTTAAAAATTGAAACTGAATATACAAGCATTGAAATTTAAACCTACAACAACTCTTAAATAACCTAAATACCTAAATCCCCAACCATTAAAGTGACACTAACAATCAACAACTTTATCTGGGAAGCATCAAACTTTGCAGTGAAGTTATTTCAGAGATTATATCATTACCACAAGCAATCATACATGAAAATTCAAAATTTGGAATATAAATGACCGAATTATGAAGATTCACGGTTTTAATGAGAATTGAATGTGTAATTAATATGTTTTGGTTGTGTAATTAATAAGATTAATTGGTTGACGTGTTACACTGTGTAACTTTAATATGTGGCCGTTAACGACGCTCACAAAGTAACAACAGTTGTTAGTTAACAGCTCAATTGACAGGACTTGAAAGAGAGTAATAATTTTAATTTATTTTAATTTTTTTCCTTAAGTTGGATTAAGGGGCCACATAAGGTCGCATCGAAAGGACTCCTCCTAATTTATATAAAGAGATTTTAGTGATTTTTGAAAAAATAATAAAATATTATGTTAAATAAAGATAATTTTAAAAAAGAAATATTTGGGGTTAAGGAGGGTTTAGTTGTATTATTGTGAATGATGAGAAGATTATTATGACGGTTGGTGTTTGAGAGCAGTTTGATTCCGTACGGTTCTGTGCATACTTATGCGGTGTCTCCCACTCTATTCGATTCTTCACTCATAAACACATAACAAACACAACAATGGCAGTGCCACCAACACTACGCATGCCGCACTCATGACTCCCAAATCGCACCGTCTCTCCGCCTGCCACCGCCATCCCTCCGTCCCCGTCACCGGTTTCTGCGCCCTCTGCCTCCGCGAACGCCTCGCCGGCATCCCCTGCGACAACTCCCCTCCCTCTCCTTCCCTTCGCCGCTCCAAATCCTGCTCCCGAACCGCCGCCGCCGACGCCGCCTCCGACCCCCGCCGCCGCTCCTGTGACGTCCGCCCCCGCAGCTCCCTCTCCGATCTCTTCACCCGCGACGACACCAGAAAATCCCGTTCGCGCAAACACGCCTCCGAGGTTAGGGTTTCCAACGAGGAGAACGATGCCGACGAGGATACCAAGACGGTGAAGGAGTTTATAGATCTCGAACTGCGGCTCCGCAAGAGGAACGCTGCCAGGGATTCCAGAACCTTCTGGAACGCCGCGGCCGAGAAGTTCAAGAAGTGGAAATGGAAACACAGGTCTAAGAAAAGCGCTGAGGCTGATAATAATGTAAAGGGAAATGCAGAGAAGCGAAGAGCGCGGCCATTGAGAGAGACTCAATCGGAGGTCGGAGAATGCAATTTGGGGAGAAGATCCTGCGACACGGATCCGAGGATTTCGGTTGAAGCGGGGAGAATCTCGTTCGATTGCCCTCGCGCTTCTTGGGATGGGTGTTTGATTGGGAAATCGTGTTCCAGGCTTTCTCCGATGGTTTCACTCGATGAAGATGATTCCAATTCCAACTCCAATAACAGCAACAGCAACAATAACAGTGTTGGTTTGGAAAGTTCTGGCGATGGTAGAAGGAGTTTTGGTTTTGATAGATCAAGCTCTCGTAGGAGGCAGTCAATTGCAGGGCTTGATGAGTTGAAATTGGTGTCTAATGCAAATGTGAATGCGAAGGTGTCGCCGGCCACCTTCTATGGTGCCAAGTTGCTGATTACTGAAAAAGAGTTGATGGATAGTTATGTGAGATCTTCGGCCGACGCTGTTGAAACTGGTTGTGTGACAGAATCTGATTCTAAGGATGTTTCTGGTGCGGGCAATAGGCAAAAGGGTGTGAAGAAGTTGCAGAAATGGCGCGATGTGTGGAGCAAGTTGGGTTTTGTACAGAGAAGTGAGAGAAGGGAGGATAGGGTTGGGGAAGAGGAGTGTGATTCTGGTGTTGGGGTTGATAAGCCACTTGCAGAGTCTTTGCAGAGGCTTAGGAGGGTGGTTAATGTGCAAGCAAGTGAGCCTGTTGGTCAGAAGCTTATGCGAAGCTATAGCGTTAGCTGTAGAAGCCCTTGTAGAACGGATGGTTTCGCCGATGATTCTGAGAGCAAAGGGAGTGCTTTGAATGGGAGACAGGAGTTTATGTTTCAGAGGAACCGGAGTGTTAGGTATTCGCCAAATAATCCTGACACTGGCTTGTTGAGGTTCTATTTGACTCCGTCCAAGAGCTATAAGAGAAGCAAGGCTGGAAAGAGTAGTGTTAAGGATTTGCATTCAGCAGCCAGAAGTGGCTTGTGATACTGTATTAGCTGTTGAAATTGAAACTATGTTTGGTTGTAAAAACATATATAATATTAATTTCCAAATTTTCTAATTATGCTGGTAAGGTAACATATTAGATTACGGTTGCAATTTGTCCAGCAAAATTAAAGCATTCTTTCCATGATGCTGTCGAGATAGTAACTCTCTGATTGTAATGGTTCTAGGAGGTTGGGAGCAAACCTTGATTTTGCTAGAATTTACTGTAAGGATGTGTCATACACTGTTTATTGATTTATATTTTGTTGATGAAATGTGTATGAAGGGGTAATTTTCTGCCTCAAGTGCTGGTATGACATTTCTTGCAAGATGGAACATGAGAGGTTCACTGAGATTCTTATGCTTTATTTTCATATTACGGAGTAAGTTTCAGCTTCCAAGTTCTAGTTCGGCTATGCTGTTAGTTAGATGTATGAACTACAAGTTTGGAAGTGTAACCTTTTCTTAATTATTCAGAACCAGAAACGTTTCTTAATTATCTACGTAGTCGATAACCTTTATGTTGTTATATCTCCTATAGTTCTTTTTAGTGAGAATGTCTTGTATGTGCAGTTGATATAGGAACTATATTGAAGGACATATTTTAGATTTTTACGCTATTATAACTCCTTGCAAACTCGAAAACAGAATTCTGAATATCCTTTCTCATACCTTATGACAGATCCAAAACTTGGAATCTAGAATTTGTCCCAGCGAACGAGTCAATTTTCTTTTATATTTTTCCTTGTCAAGGACCACACGTTTATATTCCACTGAAGATAATTCTTTCAGTGGAAACATACTGCATAATGGAGGATAACTTTCCAAAAGAACACAGCAAAATCCTTCCCCATAATACATAGTTGTAGAGATTTTACAGGTTCTAAGTAAACAGCATATTCATTCAGTATCAGGGTTAAAGCCTTTCAAAGTAGACAATCACCGATATCTGGATTCTGGCCGTTACCGTTGTAATTGCTTTGTATTTTGGCACTTGAAAGGGGCTTTGGGGGCAACAATAGGCAAGGGAAGAATAAGTTTAAGTTTAAAGCTCGTCAATAGTCATTTCTCATTTATGGTTAATTGCTTGTTTAGCAAGGGCTTGAGGAAAAAATATTTTCCATGTTTAATTGTCTGCCACAGAGAAAAGCGTATTGCTTAGTGTAAGAAAACACGGAGAAAAGATTATAGTGTAATCTGTTGTCACTGCTTTATCATCCATTGTGTGTTGGCTTTTCAAACCTAAAATTTATCATCATGGTCCTACTTCTGATGGTACCTTCCCTTAATCACTTTTCTTTTCATTTGCATTGAGGTACATCCATGTTTACTCCTCCAATTGGTTTGCAGTTAGGAATGGGTGCCTGTGGATTTTGTTTGCCTCCGTTGTAACTTCCTATTTCTGTTTTAGTGCTTTATTTCTTTGGTTAAGCATTTTGTTTCTCATTGAATTTATATGCTGCTAGGATTTGGAAATATGGCCGTGGATTCGTTCAAGGCGATTCTTAATTTGTTTAAAGTTAATTCAAGATATTTGTAATTGACTTTTGGATTTTAAAAATAGTTTCTTTTTGACTTTTCTTCTTTATTTTCTGCTGATAATCACAGGCTTTGCTGATGATCAGATGTTGACCCTACATGGAAAAGGCTTACTATAACTCTTAAGCGTTGGTAAATTGAAACTCTGACTGCCTTCCATTAAGCACTTGACTTTTCACTGCTCGTTCAATGATGTGGTGGTGGCCATACCACATCATTGCAAATTAGAAAAATATCTGACTTATTTATGAAGGTCTGAACAAAAGCACAACCTTTGACTTAGAAGCTGTAAATCTCATTTCCATATTTTTAGTCAAGTAAATTCACATTTTTGGGGCACGTTTACGTAATATTATTTTCCTCAATATTATTAGATTAGTAAGGGATGATAGAAGAAGATTTAAATATTTTTGGGGCACACTTGCTAGGTACTTGTTTAGGAAAGGATATTTTTTAATACATTTTAAAAATAAGTTATTAACAAATGACCATTTCAATTGGTTATATCATACTGAAAATTAATTTTAAATAAAATAAACAATTGAAACATGTAATTTTATAATCGATTTTAATTTGAAAAGCAATTTTTGAGATGAAATTATAAGATTATACCAGACTTGTCTTAAATCCAAACAGTTTGTTAACTTACTCTATTTTTCAGTAAACGAATTAACAATAATATTAAAAAAGCTAAAACCTGATAGGTTTTTAGTTTAAAGAAGATAAAATGGAGTAAAATAGTGCAGAAGTATATAAGAAAATACCACAATAAATGTTTTATTTCTCACCACTGATAGTACAAAAAAATTCCCATTTTTGTAGAACTAGAGCAGCAGTGCTTAAAACAAAAGGCCCCCTCCCTCCTTGAAAATTAATTCTCAAACTTAAGACCATCCTCCTCGATAAATATTGCTTCATTACATTACTCATGGCTTGAAAAGACAAAAAGAAGCTAGGAAAAATTCTCTGTTAATATATTTACCAATGTTTGTTGCATTGCCCTTGCTTGAGTTTATGAAAATGGTAAATAAGAAAAACAGAGAAAAGCCCAATACTCAGGTTCACTTATACATATCCATCAACAAAGAACAACAAACAGAGTGATTTGTGTTTTCCCTCTTTCACATTTATTGGAATTACAATATCCAAACACAAAGAATGCAAACTCAATATTTACTTACACCATTAGTTTTGAGCACTCACTTCAGGCATTCATTCCACATCAAAGCCCTTCTCCTGAAGCTCAGCAATGACCTCATTCCTCATCCTCAACCACAGTTTCTGAGCCTCCTGCTCAAACTTCTTGTCCTTCATCTCCTTCTTGTAGTCACTTTCATCCTTATCATCCTCATTAGTCCCTTTGGGACCAATGCTTGTCCCTATCATTCCACCCTTGGCAATGAAGTCCTGCATTGCCTCTTCATCACCCGGGTAAGGAAACATCCTCCGCTCGTACAAATGAGCAAGCTCCTTCTCTTCCTTTGGCTTTGGCTTCAGTGTCCACCAACCCAGTGGCGATGTCTCGTTGTACCACCACACTGCCCCCATCACTGCGTACGTGCAAACCAAAGCCTTTCCAATCTGCTTCCAGAAGTAGTAGTTCTCCTTCCCCAACCCAATTTTCCTCAGGAAGTCCTGGGCATATTGTACACCTGCGTCGGAACACAAATGGTCCACAAAATTTGATAAAAAATGCAAGATTCATGTCCTAAACATTTTATCAAACACCTTGTGTTCAAGGTTGGATTACGCAAAAATCTACCCTTATGCTATTGATATGGTTTAACACGGACATCGTTAAGATACTGTAGTTCTTCCAAATTTTGGGTATGTAGAAAGAAAGTTACCTGTTTTGGGTTCAGGCTCCTGAAAGCGCTTCCGAGGCATTGCGAGAGTGAGACTTCGATCATTCCATCAACATTGAATACTAGTGCCGATGACGTGGTTTGGTAGTGTGGGCCAAGGCCTGGAAAGTTCTTGATGGGGTGCAGGAAGCAATTACCTTCAAAGAGCCCATTGTAGGACCAGAACTTAATGAATTACTCTTCTTGGATTGTACTGTAATACAACAATTTGAAATAAGTATTAATCTCACTAATTTTTGTTTTGAGTATTTAATAATTTTCTAAAATTAAATATCTAATAATTAACTATTTTAGTTTGAGTTCTTTTTATTAATTATGTTGTCCTACATTTAAACTTAACATGAATTTAAAATATATCAGTTATTATAATAAAAAAATAATGAAAAAAAAAAAATCTAAAAGGTTTCAATGACTTAAACAAAGATCTGACACACATTAAGACTGTAACCTCCAATAATAATAAGGGTTTTATACATTATTTTGACAATATTTGATGATGTAATACATGGAGAAAAACAAAGCAGAAAACTTTCTAATGTGCACCAGAACATAGAACTTAATTTAGAAAGACACCAAAAGGGCATATAGAAACTGCATAATTTGAACATAGTTTTCAGCGAAGAGTTCCAACTGATCTTTTATATGTATACAACTTTGACAGCAGAAGGAACACAACAAAATTGAGTACGCTTAACACTGTGAGTAGCAAGAAGAAATAATCAAGGTGACCGTAGTTTAGTTTGTCAGGTAACCATCCAGGACCTCCATTCATAGTAGTAACCTTTGTCACAATTGTTATAAGCAAAGAGCTCAAGTACTGTCCAAATGCAACAGTTAGGAGTTGGAGAGCAGAACATGTACTTCTCATGGCATCAGGGGCTTGCTCATAGAAGAATTCTAACTGTCCAATGAACATGAACACTTCAGCACAACCTATGATAAAATATGGTGGAATTTGCCAAAATATTGACATTGGAACCTCCTTCAGTTCATAATAATTGTGCCTTCTCACCTTTTTAAGTCTCATATTCTCCAAAATCACTGCATATACCATAGAAAATATGGATATGAAGAGGCCAGTGCCCATTCTCTGCAGCTGAGTTAGGCCATTTCTGTGGCCACTGAACTTTCTTGCTATTGGCACAATGATCCTGTCATACACTGGGACCCAAAAGATGACACTGATGGTATCAAAGACAGAAAGAGTGGCTGGTGCAATTTGTAACTTTGTGTTGCCCACATGGTTATCCATGGTGTCCCCTTGTAGTATGAAGTAGTTGCTCATTTGACTATAAACAGTAGAAAATATGATGCCAGTGGCCCATATAGGAAGCAATCTTACAATAGCTTTAAGCTCTTCCACTTGGGTCACAGTGCAAAGTCTCCATGGATTTACTGGGTCCTTCACATTATCTGAATCTCCTACCAGTGCTGCTTTGTCAAAGAATCTGCAACAGACAAGTGGTAAATGTGAATAAAAAACTAGATTAAGTAATCGGGCAATGTCTTCTTTTATTATCTTTTGTGACTTAAAACTAAGTTGTTCTGCATAGGTTAAAAGAAAAACTAGACAAACGTTTCATGATTTCCAAGAATTATAGCTTCACCAAAAAATTTGGAAGTCTAATGATATTTACACGAAGACTTTTCAATCGTTTATCGTCTATAAGTGGGGTGTAAACCTCATCTTACAAGTCGGTTTTATAATATTGAGTTAGGTTTAAAATTCACTTCTTAACATGTTATCAGAGTCTATTCTAACAAAGTTGTTGGGTCTATCAGGCCACTGTCGGATCATCCTTAAATATATATTCTCAGATACGAGAAGAGTTGAACAGTCTCAGTGTGAGAGGTATTGAAGATCTCATATGGACTAGGATAAGACTTTTAATAGTTTATAAGTACGTGCAAACTCCACCTTACAAGTAAGTTTATCTTACAAGTAAGTTTTGTAAGATTGAGTTAAATTTATGAAATTATTCATAATAGGGGTAAGATAAGATGTGAAATGACAAGAGTGTTGGCCAAATTCCTACCTTTCTATATTAGAAATCAAAAACAACATCAATATTACTTCTAGTTTTGAATAGGAGAAACATTGACATTACTACCTTTCCATATCAGAAATTTATAACAACATCAATATTACTTCTAATTTTGAATAAGAGAAACATTGACAACACACTGATATACTTTTCAACTATTATTGGATAAAAGTTTATGTGGATATAACTTGAACTCGTTCTCAATAAGTGGCACCCACATGAGACAATAAAGGGTGTCAAAGGATTAGAGGAGTAAACATAAAGAAATTTGTGGCTATGGTTTACCTTAATCCATTTGAGTGCTCAAGCTTGCGGCTTCCTTGAATAGCTGACTCTGATTCTTCCTCTATCTCATATAACCCAGACTTATCATCAGGCACTTCAACATCATACTTTCTTATGGATGCAACTATAACCTGAGAAATGCGAGTGAGGGGGCTACCTCCTGGCTTCTGATTCCGATACAGCTTTGTACCTGAAAAGAAACTCACCACAGCAATTGCCATGGCCACTGCTGGAATGCCAAATCCCCATCCCCAACTTACAGTAGTTTGTACCCACACCAACAGAGAAGCAGCCACAAGGGCACCAACATTTATTGACAAATAGAACCAGTTGAAGAAAGAACTCTTGTGCTCCTTCTCAGCTTCATCAGCATCATCAAATTGGTCTGCACCAAATGATGAAACACAAGGCTTGATCCCCCCAGTGCCAAGAGCTATAAGGTAAAGAGCCACAAAACAAATTGTACTCTGTCCCTTAGTTGCATGACAATTCTCTTGTGGATCACAGGTTGGTTTCATGCCAGGAACTGATGCAGACAATGTCAAGAGTGTCATTCCCTATGCAAGAAATGAAAACATTTGGTTACTTCTTTATATAAGCCAAATGGATGATTATGTTTGGTTGCATTTCATATCTCTTCTCTTGACTCTACCATGACAGTTAGCAGTAATAATGTAAAGATTGAAGAGACTATACTCACAATAACATAAACTACTGAAAAGTAAAGAATGGTCAGATATCTTCCAAGATAGGCATCAGCCACAAAGGCTCCAATCAATGGAGTGATGTAGCATGTTCCACCCCAATTTGCAACGTTCTTGGAAGCAGTAGCACTATGCTGATTTAGTTGAGTCTTGAAATAGGACACAAGATTTGTGCTCATGCCATAGTAGGCCAATCTCTCGCTACATTCATTTCCTGTAAATTGGTCTAATTAATTTCTCAATCCACAAAACATAAATTGTTGGAGAATAGAGATGCAAAATGGTTACCTAAAATAAAAGGGCAGGCTCTCCAGGTTCCAGTTTCCTTTTTGTTAGCAGGATTCCCACGGTAATCCACTGTTCCATCTTTTGTGTAAACATCTTCCTCAGCCATTGTTTAATTCAGTTGAGGGATAGTGGAATTTGCAACCAATCAAGCTAGAAATTGACATGTCAAAAGCCAAAAACAAACAATATCATTGAAATAAAACTTGATCTTGTAACTCATTATTCCTCTCATGCTGCATAGTGTATAGCCACATGGTTAGAAAGTGCAACCCTTACCTTCCATAAAATAATATAGTTTATGGTTGTTTGATGAAGCTTGAGATGAAGGTGTCACCTAAGAAGCAAAACACTTCGTATGGAAAATGTTTGATGAAGACTATGAGTGTGAGAAAAAGTTATATATAGTGTTTTTTAGTGTGAGACACTAGGATGACGTTTTGTTCAAGGCATTGAATCTGCTGAATCTTATACAAACCTATGCAAACAAGTGGTGAAATCCAATCATTATGGACCTGTTTCTGCTTGTCATATATATATATATATATATATATTTATATTTATATTTATATTTATATATGTATGTATGTATATGATTATTATGAACCAAAGTTTGCTCTGAAAACTAAACTGCAAAATAATGCAGTAAAATAGTATTTGTCTGTAAACTGTAATGTGTTTATTTGCGTGACGTTGGGTTTATCACTGCTGGAAAAGGGACATGTACAATATAAGAAGGACAATCAGAAAGGAACATTTTCTTGTTTTCTAACCCATATGTAAAATATTCTAATGACAACTAGTAATGGATGTACATTTGGAAATTAATTTCTCCAATGCGAGGTTATAGTTCAGATTAATTTAAACACACATTTCAAATTCAATTATATTTAACGGTTTAAAATTGGTGTTACTGTTACTTAATTTTAACCTAAAAGATTTTTTTATGGATAAGGTTTACGAAATATTTCAAAGATGATAAGTACGGATTAATATGTGTTCTCGGTGTAAGGATCCGTTTATGAATATTGATGAAGAAATTTAAGATTAGTGAATAATGAATAACTTATTTGTTTTCACTTATAAGAGTATGTATAGAAAATAACATCAATTTATTTTCTTGTTATAACATTAAATTTTCTAACCTCTTTCTAAGATTTGAAATCAAATTTTTATCATTTTATCCTTCTATTATTTATAAGGTAGTGGAGTTAAGAATAATCGGTTATTAGAGTAAGTTTTCCTTTTCTTCTTAATATTAAGACTCTTCATTTTATTTTAGAATAAGTTTCTTTTTCCTCTTAACATTCTTCATTTTACTTTTTTTTTTCATTCTTCATTTTACTCTTTTTTTTTCATGTGAGGTTTATGTGACATATGTACAATCTAATTAGAAAAGATGAACATAGTGTTAAAATGATTTTATATTTATATAAGTGGAGGATATGTGTAGGGTTTAGTAGTTAATTTGTTTGTGGAATAAATTAAGGTGTTTGGTTTTCATTTTGATGTCACAGGACTCTTGTGAAATTGTCCAAGGATGTGACTAACATATAGGTGTGAAAGACTTACCGAATAGATATATAAGACATTCAATTAGAAAAATGTGTTGGAGTCCACAAATATGTAGAATTTAACGTGGATATTTGTATATAAGATTGAGATTCACCCACATCAGAACATATGGGTGTGGAAAATTCAGTCTAGAATGCATTTAATTTTAGAGATTTTGAATGTCATGTAAATATGATTTTATTCTAATTTAGAAAAAGTGGGCAATATAAAAATTACCCAGCTTTCAATTTACATCTCATAATTCAAATATAAGTCAAAGCAAGTATAAATTTCTATTATTCCAATTACCATAGAAAAAGTAATTATATACTGATATAGTTATGCGTTCAAAATACCAAGACCCATCCCCAAAAGCTAATAATTATATACTCATCAATTTGTAATTGCTTAACGGGAAGAGGTTCAAGGATGAATTATCTTTTGTTTGTTATGTAAATGTACAAGGCAAGTTCATGAGTCTTTTGGTGGGCTACTATTTATGGTCATATACCTACAAATGTAGAAATATATGCCCAAATATAATATATACATCTGTATATGTACTGCAAAAGAGTGGCATCCCCATTTTATATTATATAGCTGACAAAAGATAAAACCCAATTAAGATAATTTCAAAAATAAGAAGTTAAATAAATACTATATATGGTTGTTAGATGAGTTAGGGATATTGATGGGTTCAAAAGATTTATAAAAACAAATAAAATACTCAATTCTTAAAGAGAAATATAATATTTTATAAAATAGTTGAAGAAACCAAAGAAAAGAAGGTTCAAGCACACACAAGGAAGGACTGAAATTATTGAGGAAGATACCAAAAGTACAAGAAGAGTTGGAATGGAGAAAAAGTTAGCAATGTCCATTTGCAAGTAATTGATATTAGGAAAATTACTTTTAAGATAAATGTTTGAGCCCATTACAAAAGCAATAAAGAAAAAAAAAGTTTTGGATTAATTAACTTAAAAGAGGTGAAGGAGTGAAGAAGGGAGAAAGAGAGGAGTGATGTGTGGTAATTTTCTTGGATGTTGTAAGAAAAAAGAAGAAAACCATATTTGATGTGATGACTACAAGGAAAAGTTACCAGAGTAATATTTTAAGATTTAGGATTAAATGGTAAATAAAAAAAAAACTAATCAACACCACATATTAAAATACAATGTGAGTTTAATTTATATATTCTCAATGTAAAATACATTTTCATATATATATATATATATATATATATTTATATTTTAAAAAAATACTATCTACGCAAATATTTATAACTTAGACAACTAGGTAAAATGATTAAATATGATTAAAATTATATGAATTATTTTCTCATTCTCCAAGTGTATAAACAAACCCTTGTTATATTGAATGTAGTTTGCAAAAACATATTTTGATCACACATTAAATAACCTAAAAGGCATAGAACAAACATGTTGATCACACATTATGATATTTAGTTTTGAGAAAAAAATGGATGGAAGGTTAATGATAGTATAAAAGTTAAGCCAAATCGTCCTTCCAATATATTATTGTTATCATAGATCAAATAATATATGTCTTTCTTTCAATGTGTCCAGTTAGATTAAAGTTAGTTTTCTCTGTTAATAGCCTTATGAATGTTATCACTTCATCATAAATAATTTTTCCTTGTAACATTTTGCAAATCAAAATGACGCTTTAACCATGGTAAGACAAAATGAAGTTTTAACAATTTAAAAGTATTATTTATTTAAATTACATATTTAATTGTAGTTCATGTCTTTTCTCAATTTTCTACTGGGCTTGTTTTGAAGGCTTTGCAGAAAGAAGCCATCCTTGCGATGCTCCTATTGAGATTGAAGTTAACAGGATACTAAAAAGCTCCTGGGAACTTTTCACGGTAGAGGCAAAATTGCTTGGAAACAAAATAATTGTGAAAGAACCTTGAATTGCAATAAGCTCCCCGTTATAAATATAATTATATATTTTTCTTAATATATATATTACAATTATTTTTTTAAACTTCTTACGAACATGTAAATATTTGTGAATATGATTTAGAGGGTATCAGTATCAGAGTGGTTTATTTATAAGGTTTTACCCTTTTGGCGAGTTGAGATGAACCTCCAAGGCTTTGAATGTCCAGAGTCCAGTCAAGATTGTGACTTCCACCGCCGATAGGGTTTTACCAATTATATGTAGATATAAAATTCAGCAAAGGTGGCAGAGCCTCCTAGTTAGAATTTTATATAATATAAAATTATAAGCTCCAGTAAAGGTGGCAGAG
>Ga0209700_107193_pt1 | contig 16085 bp, 9 predicted proteins | sample SiratroredBW_FD_187528 | JGI IMG/M metagenome (GOLD analysis project Ga0209700, IMG submission 187528) | Root nodule microbial communities of legume samples collected from California, USA - Siratro red BW (SPAdes) (version 2) | ecosystem: Host-associated > Plants > Roots > Nodule | place: USA...
TTTTATTTTTTTTTTTTTTTTTTTTGGTTTTTTGGCAATTGTAACGTATGCAAAATGGCTATGGCTGAAGGTATCTCCATCACACGTGGCAGTTCATACTTGCAGTCTGTTTTATGCTGATCAGATGAAGAAGTAATGAAAGAAAGCGATGATTTTGTCAGCAAAACATAAAAGGAAAAAAAAAATGAAGTGCCTAATTATCATCGCCATTTAGACAAATATAGGACAAAGCAATCTTGAGATAAATGCTGCGCATATAAAACCAATAAATTTCTAAGTTTGATATTTTTCATGCCTTTTATTCTTTTACGCCTACCATAAAGCACAGACAGACAAAACACAACACTGAAATGAAAATATAAAAGGGATGGATGGTTATAAATTATACTGTAATTTATTTTGCATGGTCTTATGGAATAAAAGAGTTATTGAAAGAGGTAAAAAAAAAAAAAAAAGGAATTATATCCAATGACTTTTTAACTGTTAACTGCTAATGCTTCTCAAACCTCCTGCAAATTCAACAGTCAAACACAGGTATCTCAACTGGATACAAATGGATTCTATCTGACCAGGCATTCCTTACACTTGGATCAGTATCAGAAAGACACTTCCAAACTGCACTATTGCACTTGAATCCACTTCCAAAGGCAATTTGCCACACCCTGTCTCCTTTCTTCACTCTTCCTTTTGCCTCCAAATAGCAAAGCTCATACCACAGAGAAGAAGATGAAGTATTGCCAAATCTGTATAATGTCATCCTTGAGGCTTCACTATCCTTCTTCTTCAGCTTCAGACTTTCCTCTATGGCATCTATGACTGACTTTCCTCCAGCATGTATACAGAAATGTTCGAAAGCCTTCTTAAAATTTGGCACATAGATTTCCTTACTCCCTCTTGTCCATATTTTTTTGCAAATCATGGACCATCCAAAGCGCAGTTGCTCTGAATATGGCAAGACAAGAGGACCTAAGGTTGTTATATTGGTCCTCAAAGCTGAAGCAGCTACAGTGAGAAGTGATCGTGAGAGGGAAACACCCACAATCTCATTTTCATCAGATTCTTGGTAAACAGACTTATATGCTTGGTCATTTGATCCTTTGTGTGTTCTCACGAGATGCTGAAGCTTGTACTTGGCCACTGGCTTGTCTTGTTTTCTGCTAGATAGTAAAATGGCTGCTCCCCCCATTCGAAACAATACATTGGCAATAAGCATGGACTTGTCATTACCTCTGTAGCCATTTGGAGCTACAGCCTCCATGCTAAGAACCAAAGCCAATGAGTTGTTGTGAACTTTCAACAGATCTTTGGCCAAGTTTATTGACAACAATCCAGCACTGCAACCCATTCCACTCAGATTGACACTCTTTATATTGCTCCTGAATCCAAACTTGTTTATGATCATTGATGCAATGGATGGTGTAGGACAAAATAGGCTACAATTTGACACAAGGATGTCAATGCTTTTAGGATTCACTTGGTGCTTGGAAAGTAGATCTTTGACAATTGTGAAAAGAACCAATTCAACTTCTGCTTGTGCAAGCTTCATGGAATCATTTGGGGGGAGCTCGTGAACTGATTCTGGCATGCAAGCCTCGACTCCAATACCAGATCTTTCCAACACTTTCATTTCAAAGTCTACTTTTTCTTGGTCAAAGTTGCATATTTCAAAGTGTTCTACCATATGAGAGTAAGGGCAGCGCAAATGATCAGGAGGCATATAACAAACATAGTCAAGAAGATACACTGTTCGAGGTCTAAAACAGAAGTAAAGTAATATGAGCATTAATGCTATGGCTGCTAAGGATTGTGTGGCATAGGTTGAGCCTTTAGATATGAGAGACAGGTTAGAGAAAGAAGGGTATAGGGATCGAAGAACTTCCATTGTCATAAGCTTAAGCTTAACCATTAGGACTTTGGACATGATTTATTAGTTCTAATGTAAAGAAGTAGCACGTATTAGTGCAAGTAGGCAAGTTTTTCAAAAATGCAGTTACACTCTCTTTCTCATGCGTTGTTGTTCCCACTTTTTCCTCTGAAAAAAGCATCATTAGTTATCACAAAATTTGTGTGATGAACCAACAGGTAAGAAACTTTAGTCCCTTGACAAATGGTTGTGAGAAGGAGGAACTTTGGATTGCAGGAGAATGGGGAATTCGTGATTATACAAAAAGATAACAAATTCTGCATAGGAGAAGATAAATAATTACATAATTATTTAATTTTGCAGTGGGCCTAACTATTTCGGCCTAATCTATTTTAGGCAAAAACTTCCTGCACCCCATCACTTATGACCTCCACTCTCATCATTTTCAAAAAATTCCTTTAAATAAACGTAAATTCTAAAAAATACTTTTCTAAATATATTTTGAAAAGTCTTTTTCGAAACACAAATTTTATATTCCGAAACAAAAATTTTCATAAAGTATTTTTGGAAAGTGTTTTTTAAAATATAAAATTTATATTCTAAACAAACTTTTCGAAATATATTTTCAAAAACATTTTTCAGATAGTAAATTTATATTTCGAAAAATACTTTCCAGAAATTTTTCTCGGGCCACTTTGTGACTAGATTTTTTAATCCATTCATTAGATGGGTGAGTAAAAAATGAGTTATTTTAGAGGTGCGTCGAGAGTGGTCCATAGACCATGTATAAATTGACGAATCTACACATACATGATACTTTAATCTTTTTACGTTCTTGTCATTAACATGACTTCTTTAGCAATTGTAACTTCGCAAAATGCTGATGGCTGTTAGACATCACGTCCTATTTTTTGCCCCATTAACAAGTAAAGGATGACTGGTGGTATATCCGTACAGCCAACATTAAAATCCAAATGACAGATTTTTTCAACTGACGGAAAGATTAAAAGAATATCACAATCAAGTACTATTAATTCAATTTAAATTCAAAATCCTCCATTTTAAATTTAAAATAAACTTCAAATAAAATCACCATACAATGATACGTGGCTAATGACCAAAATTTTCCTATGAGAAAAGGTATAGATTGAAAACTGACATTTACGTAACAACTCAATTACACAAATAAAAGAAGTAACCGAATACTTTCTCTCACATTTCTTAAACTGATATTCCATTTCACCTTTCCGCAATTACATTCTCAGATTGAATACTAACATTGTTTACAAAACAATTTCAAGCAGGTAAACCATAAATTATAACCACGTCACGTTGTTCACGCTACTTTAAAGCTCGCCGACAAGTGCTGATAGTACTGCTTTTGCTGTTCCAAAAATCAAAGTAAATCAATGTTACTTTCTATTAACTAATTTGTTCACCGCAAGGCATCGTATTTGATGTGTACGAAAATAGAGAAATAAGACGTACCCTGTCAGACACTGACGGCGAGACTTTACTTAGTGCTACTTCAAAATGAGTATTCTTAATAGTCTTATGTTTCTCTTCAACAGCTGCCATTGCCGCTTCATTCATCTGTATAGTCAATAAAATCAGTATCTTCCAATCTAACTCCCATCTTTTCCTATAATCCTAGCTACATAGTTTGTCCCACCAATAATCAAACAAGCATGCATACATACATACATACACAATATATAACAATGATATGGGGATTAAAGAGGCAACATCAATAAAGAGCAGAGACAAACCACTGCAGCAAGATCAGCGCCGCTTAAGTTTTCACAACCTCCCATTCTTGCTATCGCACTCAGATCCACAGTGGCATCAATAGCCTTCTTCCTTGCAAGAGCTTTCAATATCAAAACTCGCTGATCTGGGTTTGGTAGTGGAACGTAAAGAAGTTTACCAAATCTACCAGGCCGTAAGAGAGCACGATCCATCACCTCCGGCCTGCAAAATTGAGAAACTGACTATGAATATGGCGTGATGTGTACTGAAATAACTAATCCAAGAATAGATGTGGTGAACAAAGTGCGTACCTATTTGTAGCACCAATCACAAAAACACCTCTTCGATGCCCTGCGCCATCCAACTCAATAAGCAACTGCAAATTCATATAAGTGTCATGTTTCTATCATGTTATCAATTAAAATGGCTCTATGTTTCTCATTCCAAAAGACTATTAATTATTTGACCTGGTTCAACAGTCGTTCAATAACCCAACCACCTTCCTTACCACGTTCAGTTGTCAAAGCATCAACCTGAAAATGGCATAAAAAGAAATTTTAGCAGTTGTAGGTATATCATTCTATACAACAAGTTGCTTACTGAGAACTTGTTCGAACCCTTCATAGACCAAGGAAATTAATAAAAGAAACAGACTTTAACATGAATAGTTTGCTTAGTAAGCGCCAATCACTAATAACAACCACTAATGTGAAGGAGTGAAAGAAATTTATTTAACAATAAATAGAGGAACAGAACAAAAACAGTAATAATACTCCATATTACTTCCTCCAGAGAAGTAATTGGTATGTCAATATAAAATATTTCAGTTAACCAACACTACTAAGAAAAGAACCACAAACAAACCTCATCAAAGAAAAGTATACAAGGTGCACATGTCCTTGCACGGCTAAACAATGTCCGAACTGCAAGCTCACTTTCTCCAACGTATTTATTTAAAAGCTCAGGACCCTAAAATTGCAACAAAGCAATTTAATCATTTATAAATACAAAACAAGACAACCAAAATTAATGAGAAATGGGATGAGTATTTAGACAGACCTTAATATGGATAAAACTAGCCCCTGCCTCACTGGCAACAGCTTTGGCAATCAGCGTTTTACCACAACCAGGAGGTCCATAAAGCAAAAATCCAGTGGCGAGATCAACCCCAAGCCCCTAAAATAAATAAATACATCCATAGTGATCAACGAGTGATATACAATTTGCTATAATTTTTTCTTGAAATGTCAGGACAAAAATCAACCAAGTTTCCGCAAATGAACGTGAAACTTATTAAGAGAATTTAAATATACAGTAACCAACCAACTAAATAAATATTGATAGCAGATTTTCTGTATACTTACATATATAAGAAAGGGCATCTAATGGTAAGGCTGATATAGATTGGTGCAATACTCACTATCTGTTATTTCCACTAAATCCCTATTCCATGCTAACTCCCTAACTTGAGGAGAAAAATATATAATGATAATTCTGACCAATCACCTGCCTTTTTGTCTAGAACAAAATTCTAAAAATTCGCACGATTAAAACCATCATAACCTATTCTATCACAAGTTCTGTTCAATAGTAAAGGGATGGGAAGGGAGTGAGCATAATAAAGAAATATTAAAAATCTATATGAAGTACTCAAGAACAAAAATTTCATTTACTATGAGAACCCACGGCCTGATAACCCCCATATTAGAATCTCCTGCTTCCAATGTGGTCCACAATTCCAAATCATGCAATTGAATCCTAACATTAGAGTTACTCAAAACAATTGCAACATTAAAAGAGAAATAGGAAATAGAAAAGAAATAAAATTCAACAAAAACTGCAATTGCAATTTAAAAAAAAGTGCAGTAATTTGTTTACCTCGTACTCTTCAGGATATTTTATAGGCCTTACAATATATCGTTCAAACTCGATTCTTAAAAGATCAAGGCCCCCAACGTCATCCCATTTTACATTAGGAATGATAGAGAATCCTTCTCTTCTTAATGAAGGTTGTACCTTTTTGGATGCTTCCTGCATCAGTATCCAGATAAATAGATTATTGGCAAGAAGAAGTGATTGAGATATTCTCCCAAACACAAGATAGTAAAGACTGAACTTAACATAAACATATATATGTTATGAACTTAACATATGTTATGTGACACAAACCAAGAGAAAAAGGCTCTTGTGCACTATAATTATTACTAATAAGTAAAAAAAAAAATACAAATCAAAACACCTCAAAATCGGACATTTTGATGGCAAGCTTGTCTATTTCTTCAGCCGACCAAGGTTCCCTCCACCAGTCGTCAACATGCTCGCTCATGAGTTCTTGAGATAATTCAAGTCTCCTTTCATCAACTATTCTCTTGATTGCCAGATGACCAGCCTTGTCAACCAGAGCAGCCAAATCAGCACCAACAAAACCTGATGTAGCTCTGGCTATTTTCTGTAGATCAAATGAACCCTCGAGTCTAAGATTGGAAGTAAGCACGGATAGAATCTCCTGCCTGGCAGATTCATCAGGATGACTAATGATAATTTCACGATCAAAACGACCAGGCCTTCTCAAGGCAGGATCAACAGCATCAGGCCTATTTGTAGCTCCTATTACAAGAATATAGCCACTACTCTCTGAATCGTCAAGCTTATTTGATTGATCCATGCAAGTCATCAATTGCGTCACAATTCGTTTCTCCATCTCACGCTGCAAATTCTCTCTTTTAGAAGCAATTGCATCAATCTCATCAATAAAGACAATGGAAGGTGCAGTTTTGTAAGCTTTAGCAAAAAGTTCTCTAATATTTTCTTCAGATGCACCTAATCAAAAAAGACACCAATATTTCAGATATTACCAAAATCAATAAATGTAATCAATCATAACAAAACACAGAGACTCTGTATCTTAAAACATTCTAAAAAGGATAACAAAAAATGCAACTGACCTATTGAACTATCAAGAACAAAGTTAAAATCACAGTCCAAACAAGCAAATGTTAATACCTGAGACTCCAGAGACTACCTCAGTAGCTGAAATATGATAGAAAGGAAGACCAGTCTCATTAGCTATAGCATGAGCAAGTTTGGTCTTCCCACATCCAGGTGGACCATGGAACAAAATGCCAGCCATTGGCTTCACTCCTAACTGTTTAGGCAATTGGGGATGAAACAAAGGTACAATTACTTCCATCTTCAGTTCCTCCAAAACCTCCTTCATCCCACCCAAATCCTTAAATCTCGGTCCATCCTTCCCCTTCACCTCCCCATTTGAAACCGAACGCAGAGATTGCTTCCTCACCTCATTCACCTCATTCACAACAGTGCTTTTACTTCTATTAGTCATCTCCACTTCAACGTTCTTTTCCTCCGCCGCCGGCGGCTTCTTCGGCGTATATGACTTCCTTAGCATTTCCTTCATCAAATCAAACTGAGGCTCTACCTTCTCCCCATAAATTGCGTCCTCCGAAGTTGACACCGTTTCCTCATCATCACTCTCCGAAGAAGCAGAGGACGACGATGAGGAAGGATTCTGCACCCTCCTTCGCACGTGTAACGCTTCCATCTTCTTCAACCTCTCTTCACCCTCGTCGATTTTCTTCCTACGCTTTCGAGACGCGCTTCGGGATTCCATGTTGTCGTCATCGTCAGCATCGGAATCATTGGGCTTGGGAGTGTGATTATGCTTGGCGGCGGAATCAACCGCTTCCTGAACAAATCGAATTAGGGTTTGGTGTTTAGTTCGGTGATAATCAGGGTAAGTCGAACGGAGATGGTTGGCGATTTCTTCGGCGGTGGAGTATTTGGACTTGCAGGTCTCAATACGGCGACGGAGGGCTTGTTGCAGAGACCTTCCTCCTCCGTTTCTTCCCATTTTCCCTAATACTTCCTCTCTCTGTCTGTGTTGTCTTCTTCTTCTTCAAGACTATTCCCTGAATCCTAACCAAAAGGGTAGGGTTTTTCTGTTTGTCTGAGATTCAAAATTGATATAATATAAACTATAATCTATGATTATATATAAACCATCTTATTTGACTTATTTTGAAACAGTGTACGAGATTGGGTGAGTAATCTGTCAAAGGTGAAGGTATATTACTATGTGTTTGAGTTTATGTTGTTTCGAATTATAAATAAGTAATATTATATTAGATATTATATATATCTTTTTCAATTGGATGTTATTTTTTAAATATTAGATAATAAAATTTCATAATTATTTTATTTTACTAATATTTCTAAAACTAGTAATAAAATATATAGCACATTACAAATCATTTTATTTCATTTTTTTAAAGCATGAAGTACTTTTTTTAATAATAATTTATATAGTTATGCAAATATATTGTCATTTTTTAATTGAATATTAATTTTACTAACTTCAAATAATTGTATTATTTCATACGATATATATTTATAAAATTTCAAGTAACTTATAACTTTCCATTAAAAAATAATTACATAATCTTTCTAGTAAAAATAATAATGCTAAAGATTGAAAACTAAATTTAGTTTTTTAAAATTATCAAAAATTTTCAATTTTTTCCACACAATTCTTTTAAAATTTTTATTTTTATATATTAAAAATGTATATTATTTTAATATAATAAAAATGTAAACAAGCAAAAATAAATGTATTTCTACTAATATCAGCGATAAATTATTTTAAAATTATTCATTTTAAGCTATTAATCCTTAATAATAAAATTTTCAACTTTTAACTTTTATTTGTTATAATTTTAAAAAAAATACAAATCAATTTTTCAAGTTTCTATCATATTAACGAATAAATATCATAGTTGGATTCTTGATAATGAATAGAATAAAAATGTTTGTATCAGAAATTTATTTAGAAAAATTTAATTTATATTTCTTTTTCTTTGAGTGAGTTGTATAGATAAAATAAAAATGTTCGTATCAGAAGTTTATTTAGAAAAATTTATTTTATGTGTTTTTTTTTTCTTTGAATGAGTTGTATAGATATATGTATTTGTATGTGATGTTTATAGTTTCAATATTACAAACAATTATGCGTTCAGATCATTTATTAAGACTTTTTGGTATAGCTTGAATTATCCCTGTTATTCTTTAAAAATTTGAGTTCTTTAAATAATCATACACAAGATCAGGTAAGAAAAGTTAATTTTAACTTTTTTTTATAATATCTTATGTTAAAAAATTTGAATATGAAGAGAATGTAATCCCAAGTTTAAATTCTTTTTATAAGAATAGTATTTTATGAAATTGTTTGATTATTTATTATATAAATATAAAATCATGATTATAGATAAGAATGTTTTGAAATAAATTTCTCATATGTTAATTATCATCTATTATCACTTAAATCACAAAAGTGTATTGTGAATATAGTTAAATTATGAATCTACCCTCTTACCTTTTCCCATCTATTATCAGTGTATTGTGAATGTAATTAGATTATGATCTAACTTTTACCTTTTTTCATGTAACTTACATGTGAATTGTGACATTGTGAAAAGAAGTAGTATTGAAACTCATTACCAACTTTGTCTACACCAGATATTTTTGAAATAATAAAATTATTTAACAAATTTTTAAAGGTTTAAATATCTATGTTTATTAATATTATTAACATTCAGATACGGATGTCAAAGGGACTTAGTGATTATAATTTTAAACCCTCTTCCTATACTACTTTACGTGTTGCATGGAAATGATATTCTAACTAGGAATAAGTACTGGTAAAATCATATCAAGTAAAATTATAAAACAGAAAGGTCAATTCAAACCCATCCCTGTGATATTAAAGGTAAAATCCCTATAAAAAGAAAAGCAAAAGTTAATTCTTTGAATGTTAGGAGTATTGAAACGGTATCTGCTTTAATGTTTACCTTACATGTATTTGATTTTTATGAAAATCTTAACTATTAATTTTTAATAAAAATTGTAAGTATATTTTAACTTCTAGGGAACATGTGCTTGTTTTATGAGTAACCACCAAACAATCACATTTCAATACCTTGTTTTCTTTGGACAGTTCCTTTCATGCTTGTTGCAAAACCATTTTACTAGTATTATTATTTAGAACAAAGTCTTCAAATGCACAATAGATGATTTTTTCATCGTGCATTATTTTTTTTTTTTCTTTCTTTTTGTTTCTTTCTAATATAAACTTCAATTTACTGTGATGAGCACGGCAACGTAACAGGAATATCCTAATTTCAGTTAGTATGATTTCTATAGACAAGCACTACAAGAGTTTGAAGGAGGTGAGAAAATAAAAAAATAGAGAACACTTTCATATATAAATAGATCCTCTCTGTGTTGTACATATAGGGAACTATACAAAGTTAATTACAGATAATATTATTTCATGAAAGTTATGGCATTTTACCTATTCCACATTCAAGTTCAACAGTATTCTGTAATCCAGTATAAGCCTTAATTTTTTTCTCTGAGAAAGTAACACCTCACTGGGGCTCCACAACCGGCACATTTGTGTACGAGTAAGAGTAGCTCTCAACATTGGAGTTGCCCTCTCTGAACTTCGTCCAGGAAACCCTCCAAATTTTAAGCAAACTTTGTCTGCATGCAGATCACAACAATCAAATGACATTCACAGAAATCAAATCATCAAGATACTGAAATTGCAATTTAATTTAGTTTCCAGTATAAAACAGAAAATGAAGTAATGAACTACAAGTTTTCCACTAACGCTACAATCCTAGCTGTCAATCTTGCAAATCTAGATCACATGATTTTGGGTTAACAAATTAAACATATATCAACATATATAGTCAGTGAAACATGAATACATGCAACAGATAGGTTCCCTCTCTTGATGGTTCTTTTCTTTTTTCCAAGCTCCATGTACACCCCAAAAGCTCCAGGATGAGATATCCTAATAGAGCACATAGGATCTAAGTATAATTCCAATTCGGTGTGTTAACTACATCTCGTATTCCCACAATTGTTGGATATTTTCTTGCACATCAAATGCTAAAGTAATTAAATTCATTAATTATAAGCAGTTTTAATGTTTCAGAAATGCATGTACCTCCGAGGTTCAACATTCCTCTTAGCAAGCATGAATGTTAAGAAGACAGGGACCAATGCTGCAGCTAGATGCTTAAGTGTGTGACCACTGACAATATGGTGTGTCCATTCATAGATCACCTCATCAGTAGCTTCCAGAACTTTAGCTAGAAGATAAGACCCTGGAAAGAAATTACTTAAAATATAAGTATGGCTGGTGTTTATAACGAACATTGAGAGGAACTTACATCACAATATAAATCCAAACCTGCAGCCCAGAGCCAATATGTTGAATGTGTGTACATTGGGGGCAACAAAATAGCCATTAGAGGAATGGCAATGCAAGGCACAAATTGGACCAGAGCATATGGACGGAGGTCATTGGAGAACCTGGGGAGAATGGACGACAAGAACAATTATTTCAAGAATTAAAGCTCAGGTAGCTACGTCATCTGAATGGTCAAGTACTTAGTCTGTATTTGAGTTCATGTTCACATACCAATTAAAATGGTTTTAGGTAAATCTTGGCATCACTGCTCCATGTCAAGAAATTGATTATGGGTCCATAATAGATATTGAGTTGAAACAACATTTTAGGTAGCTTTTCAAAATCAATTTCACTCACTTTGTCAATTTTGTCAACGTTCAACCAAACACATTTAACAAATAACCTCAAATGGATATCATAAAAGGGAATACCATTGAAAGTAACTAATCTAACTTTTGACAATGTAAACCGTTCTATGATTTTTTATTATCCCCCACAATGAATCATGTAACTATATAACTGCCAAACGTATTTGCAAAATCAACACTAACTGTCTTCAACTTAAAAGACAGACTTCTGTCAAATAAAATGCAAAACAAAATAAACAGTGAGCTTACCTCCAATACACAATGCTTATTACACCCGCCAAAAGTAGAGGTATGATTGAAAACGTTCCCTTCCTCTCATCAATCCGCTCAATGATGAAGATTGCAATGATTGATGTGAAAGCAATAGTCATCTATAATCATATTGTTGGTTAAAAAGTTGACAAATTAAAATGAGCAAAAAAGAATTTGTATGCATAAAATTAAATTCAAATTTAAGAGGAGAAACTCACTGGCAACCTATCCCACACAAGGCGAGCATCATCTGGCTTGAGATGATAGTATGAAGATCCAAATGCAACAGCAGCCACACCAACATAGAACCAAGTCCAACCCCATATTTCACCTTGCAAGCTTTTGGCACGCATCACACACAAAAAACAGTATCATGATTTTTGCAAGCAGTGGAAAATTGAATTGTGACAAAAAATTAACAGAATACGGTACCTAAGCCTAAAGTAATTCCCATGATGACAGAGTACGAGTCCAACGAGACCAATAACCAGAAAAGGGAAATTCGATATCACGTTGAGTGCATTAGGAATACCTGAAAATTAACACTGAACATAACATTCAAAAGAATCTCCATTCAATTCACACCAGCATAATGGTCAAGTTCAATTTTTTTAGGCAACCCAATTGAAATTAAGTAAACAAAATAGAAAGGAGCGAAAAGTGAATCCGAAGAACAGTAAAAATGAAAGAGGGTTACCGAAGAACTTGCGGTGGTCGGCGAAATTATGGTAGTCTTGGGACTGAGGAATTGCTGGGGTAACGATCATGAGTACGAGGAAGCAAAAGAGTGCAACCAGCCATGCCCAAAGGCTGCGTTTTTCCATGGTTTGGTCGCAGAGGGAGATAACCGCGTCTCAGGGGTTTCGATAGATATAAAACAAGTCTAGTATGTATTCTGTACTGTAAAATACATTTTCCTTTACTCTTTTGGCCATGTAATTGTATACGTATATTGGCGTAAGTTTCTTTTTAAATGTATTATTTTAGTGTAAAGAAAATGTATATACGTATGTATAACACGGTATTTTTGCTAGAAGTCAAAAATGGTATTTTTAATTGACGAAATATATTTTATTTGATAAACGTAATTTAAATTTTAATATATTTACTTGTATAAATAAAAATAACAATAAACTAAGATTACAATAAATATATATATTTAACGGGTTTATACCTTTTAATGATTAAAAACATAAACATATTTTCGCAGTTATTTCCTCAATTTAACAAATTTAAATATTTCACCGATCTCTTTATTATTTTTATTTTAAAATTTATTTATTAAATAATTTTTTTTTCTAACTCATATATACAAATAAGTGTAATAAAGTGAAAAATTGTTAACTTTTTTATAAATATTAACAAAATCTAATAAATATTTATATTTTTTTAAGTAATATTAAATTTGTTATCATAAAATTAAATATTTAAAAATAATATGTTAAATTGAATTTTTTAAATTATTGTAAATATTTTAATAATATTTAACATTATTTTTATTATTGTTAAAAAAATATAAGAGATATATTTTTTTAAATATAAAAAAAATTATTTAATATATAAAATAATAAAAGTATTATTGATATTTTGGAGAATTTTTTAAATGTAAGAATCATTTTGTACTGTGAAGAAGCAACTACCATACATTTTTTTATGAAAAATAAGAACAGTATTAATAATTATACTCTTTAGACAAAAACAGTCGCAATTTGTGGTATTCCTATGTTGTTAATATTGAAAACATTGTTTTTTTAACTTTTAAGACTTTGATTTTATATAAAATTTAGTTTTTAGTTTCAACTTTCTTATGTTATGAGATCCATATGTTTTAACATGAACTTTTTATAATATCTATGTTTTGAATTTAAGGATCTTACTTTAAATTTTACCTATTTGAGAAGAGAAAAAAAAACAAAAAATAGTGGATAATTTTTTTTAAATAAATAAAGTAAAAATGCAGAATCCACATAAATAAAATCTTGAAAATAATATATATATATATATATATATATATATATATTTTAATTTTATTTTAATATTTCACATCTTTATTATATTGTATGAGTTGATTATTTTCAGAAAAACTTAAATAAGTTAAATAAATTTAAGATAATATCTATATCTAATAAATATATAAAAGTTAAATATTTCATAAATAAAGTAACATAAATTATTGTGTAAACTGTTAAAAGAATTATAGTAATTATCACCATCTTATATTGATTTCAAAAACATTATTATTTTGTTGTTGAAATACAATGAGTTTTGTTATTACTGGTTATAGAGGATCCTGTCATTAGTCTGTACAGATTACAAGTTATGTAGTATGAACTTAAGCAGCAAATTAAAATACTTAGTATTCTTACACAGATCCTATTATGGTGATAATTTGTATAGATTATAATAAAATTATGGTGATATTAATATTACTGTTAATCATTCAGCAACGGGTCCAAAACCCTTCCTAGGCGTTATGTGTTATGTTGCGGCTTGGGCAGCAGCATAATATAAAAGCTTTCGTTGCAGCTGAATGCGAGAGAGTGAAGGAGAGTGAAGAAAGTGAGAGGCTGAAGCAGCAGAAGCGGCGGAAGAAGAAGAAGAAGAATTCGATGGCGCAGTCTCTTGAGCTCTTGCTGATTCAGTTCCTCATGCCCGACAATGATGCCCGCCGCCAAGCCGAAGACCAAATTAAGCGTCTCGCTAAGGACCCCCAGGTCGTTCCCGCTCTCGTCCAGCACATGCGCACTGCCAAAACCCCCAACGTCCGCCAGCTCGCCGCCGTCCTCCTCCGCAAGAAGATCACCGGCCACTGGGCCAAGCTCTCCCCACAACTCAAACAACTTGTCAAGCAGTCCCTCATCGACACCATTACCATGGAGCACAGGTACCTTCCTATAATTCGAATAAACCCTAATCTCTTATTTCTTTCATTGTCACGAGCGATCATCTAAATTCGAATCGAATTCTGTGCTGTGCAGTCCTCCTGTCAGGAAAGCGAGTGCCAATGTGGTGAGTATCGTTGCGAAGTACGCTGTTCCCTCCGGCGAGTGGCCTGATTTGCTGCCCTTTCTCTTCCGGTGTAGTCAGAGTGAACAGGAAGATCATCGCGAAGTAAGTATTTCATCAACTCCATACTGTTCAAAACTATGCTATTTTTGTTTAAGGCGTGTTTGGAAATCCGTTGGAGTGGCAAATGAGTGTATTGCAATTTTCAGTGTATGAAGGGAGGAGCAATGTGAGGGTTGGATTGGTTTCGACGTGGGTTCAGCAGTTTGAAACTGAAATCCAAACACACTTTTATTTTAGGAAATGAACGTAATCTTGTTTAATTGAATTTATTTATTTAGATTACTTAGTGATGCTACTGGAGTGGGATTTTAGAGTGACTTGGACAAGATGGATGATGTTAACTTTTTGGTTTTTTTTTTTTTAACTTTCTGTTTCAGTTCTTTGAATCGTATGTTGTTATTCTGACGAGCTTAGCATCTAACCAAATTCTGTTTGTTGCTTTTCGGGATATAAGGTGGCATTAATTCTCTTCAGCTCTTTAACTGAAACAATTGGGAATGCTTTTCGGCCGTATTTTGCAGATCTGCAAGCTCTTCTACTCAAGTGCTTGCAGGACGAGACTAGCAATCGTGTTAGAGTTGCCGCCCTCAAGTGAGTCGATCTCCTTTATCTATCTAATTTTGTCCATATGAATCAACTCTTTTAGTATCTTTTTGTTGTTTGTTGAGAATTATGCCTGTTCTGTCAGGGCGGTGGGATCTTTTCTGGAATTCACTCATGATGGGGATGAAGTGGTGAGTCACTGCTGTTTCTGTGGTAAAATGAAAGAGAAAAAAATTATGTTGTTTTTAAGTGTTAGCAAACCATGCTTATTTCATTTCTAGTTAGTGAATGATCTCGATATTGGCTGTAGTAAGTTCATAACTCAAATTATAATACGTTTTATATCAATGAGAGTTAATTTACTGCAACCAACTCCCAGATTAGAACCTTCATAAAGAGGGGCAAAGGAAGAAATATACAATAGTAATTTCAGTTTTACCAGGCAACAAGTTCACACTTACTGTAAAGTATCAATTTTATTTATTCTTATTTCTTATTCTAAGGCTAGCTGTTGAACTATCGCTGGGTGCCAAGAAACTTACTAACACAATAACTGCAGTATACCCTTATATATTATAAATGGTTTATGGGATAATCTGCAAGTTTTGGAGTGAGTTCCTGGATTGGTGTAAATACATAGTCTTTGTGAATGAGTGTTGTGCATGGTAGTATTTAGCACTTGTGTTAGCTGTAGCGATCTTTGCAACAGCAACACGTGTTGACTGAAATAAATTTATGTCTGAGCTCTAAATACTTGTTTTTTTTATGAAGTTATTTAAAATTTATGATAGGAAGTAATCATCTTTGTATTTCAATCTTGATGTGCATTACATTAATTTGGTATCTATTATGAAGCCAATAGCTTTTACTTTAGTTTTTCTTTTTTTGCAAGCTGCTCCTAAAATTGTTACCTAGGTTGCTGGGTCTGCGTATTGTATATTTTCTCCTCTTTTTTTTTTTTTCC
>Ga0209700_107196_pt1 | contig 16077 bp, 9 predicted proteins | sample SiratroredBW_FD_187528 | JGI IMG/M metagenome (GOLD analysis project Ga0209700, IMG submission 187528) | Root nodule microbial communities of legume samples collected from California, USA - Siratro red BW (SPAdes) (version 2) | ecosystem: Host-associated > Plants > Roots > Nodule | place: USA...
TATTCTTTTCAATTGGTGTATTAAGAATTGTTTATTTATACAAATGTGCTTGCTCAATAACTTAAGTTCCTATATGTTCTTAGTTAACTCATTTATATTTTAATATTCTTTATAAGAGCATCTAACTCTCTTGTAAAGGAAAATGGAGTAAATGCAATAATATGAACGGATTCATTTTAACTACCTTACTTGGTATGTTTTATAACTAATGTTATACTTATTTATTTATTTATTTTTTTTAGGCTCGTTCTAACATATTATGCACAACAATTTGCTATCACCAAAATCATGAGTTATTTTAGACAAGATTGTATTGATTTATAAAGGACAGATTATATACTATAAGTTGTCTGTATATGTATAAAGTTGTCTATACCTTAAAAAAAATACACTGAATAAAATAAAAATAAACAATATAAAATATTAATTAAAATTATTATAAGTTTAATTTTTAATATAATTATTATAAAGTGATAAATTTATTATATACAATAGTTTATAATTTAATAAATTGATTTTTGCTGCCTAATTATATTAACTTATAAAACATTTTTTATCTTAACATAAAATGACTTATTTATCCTTTGTATTTCATTATTTTTAATATAATGGATTATTTTTTTAAAATTTTTTTCATTTCTTTTAATATTAGTCTTTAAAATAATAAAGATTAATTTACGTGATGACCTTTGTTTAAATTTATAGGACTAATTGGACTTATTTTTCAGTGTTTATAGTTTTTTCAGAAAAAAAACATGACTTTGACACCAAACTTTTAATCAGACAAAAAGAAAAAAATACATATAATATATAAATAGATCAGAAACATGCTTAATGATAATAATTTTTTTTAAACCCCTTGTAATCTAACGATATATTTCCGCCACTACTCAAACTTTATCATATTTATAAATCCGTACAATGTTTTTTTTTCATGGTTTAATCTATCTTTAAATTCTACCATTTCTTTCACTGACACCTTAAAATTTAATTGTATTCTAATTGATTAAAATATTTTCAATTATGTTAGAGTTAAATTATTCATCTTAAGATATAATAAAATTAGGCTGTTTATTTTCGAAGTAGTAAAGTTTAAAAGATTAATTAAAATAAAGTTAAAGTTTATAGACAAAATTAAATTTGAAGATTAAATAAAAAATAAAAGTTTAAGTACATGTTTGAAAAAAAATCAGAAGAGTGGATTGTTCTTTCTCCTGGAAAGTAATGAAGAGAATTATTATTACAACTGTACCACCAAAGGCATTGTCAATTAAAATTTATTTTAAGAAGAGTTATTTACGTGCCAATTGAATTAACCACTAGTTAGTTTTGTTCTATACAAAATTACTGTGAAAAGCAAAACCAATGAAAAAATAAAAGAAAAGAAAAATATTTGTGGAATTTTTCATCCTACCAGTAACTCAGAGCGTGACCGTTTTCCTCTCTCTCTCTCCGTCTCTCTCCTGCTAGAATCCTTCACAGGTCTCTTTCTCTCTCTGTCTTCATAGTTCATACGAATCTTCACTTGTATAATTGTTTTTTTTGTTTTTACCTTGGTAAGCGAATGTTGAAAAATAGTGAGTGGTGGTGACATCAAAGGGTGTCTTTCAAAACCGAAGAAAATGGGAAGAATCTTCACGGTGGAGCTGGAGGGCAGGTCCTACGGTTGCAAGTACTGCAAAACCCACCTAGCCCTTGCTGATGATCTCATCTCTCGGGTACAATTTTCTCTCTTTCTAACTTAATCATAAATAATGTTTTATCTAACACTGTCTGTTATTTGAGGTGGGGTTTGTGAGATTATCTGAAACGAGCATAAAAGAGCAATTTTTTCCTGATTAAATGACCAATATGTCATTTCATTTCATTTTTCTTATGTTGGTGTGTGGAAATATTGTGGCTTTTCTATTGGGTCTGTGGGATTTGAAGCTATGATCATATGCTAGAAGAACAGCCTTGATTGCTAGAAATCAAGCGTTGATACATCGATTATTTATGCTGGGTTGGGTGTGAAGCCTTTACAATTGTAGGGTTTGGTTTACTACAATTGCAAAGAACAATGTTTGACCTTGCAATGTGTACCCAAGATTGTAAATTGTGTTCATGCAGTGATGGATTTGTTGGGATCCTTGATATTGTGTGAAATTGTGAACAAGTACAGTTGATGGAACTCAAGTATGGATGCGGAGATCCCGAAAAACCAAACGTTGCAGCTGAAATTGTGATCGCAGACTTATTTTTCTTAAAAACCTTGGATTCACCATTGAGAATGAGCAAAAAATTTACCTTCTCTGGGGTGTTCAAAACTGGTGATTGACCTAAAGTCACTGAAGGTTGGACCTTGACCGCTGCCTTGAACATTTCTAATCCGAATATTGCATCATTCCCGGCAAAATCTAGATGAAAGGGTTATTGATTTCTAAATCCAATGATAAGATACACCTTGGACTTAATGTCTAAATCAAAGGATTCAATTAAGTAAGATTGCTGTTAATCCAACAGTCCTCTGTGATTTCTTGGTAAATGGATTGATTTGGTTCTGCTAAATAAGTTGGAGAACCTGAAGCATTTTGAGGTCTGGTCAATGGCAACAAGAGCTTCTTGAATCTGATGGAGTGGTCATTGGGATTTTTTGTGGCAAAGACAGCTGCAATTAACAGTTACATATAGGGCAGTTGATGGTTATATTTCTCATTCAGCTGGCAAAGTTTACGCTTATCTGTAGAACTCAGAACATCATCAGTGGTAGTATCATAATTTCATCTCTTAAGTTATCTTTCACAGACTTCCTGTGGAAGTATGATATTCTCATTAACATTTCTATTGCAGCTTCTACCACTATTGAGAAACAAGAACTCTGGCTAATTTGGTGAGAAGAAAGGCTTATATCCTGCAATTGTCTTGTTGTATTGTGGGGATTGCCTACAATATAGTAACTCGTGTGGTCATTTGTTCTTACAATGAAGGATAACTATATTTGCAACAGATCATATTGGGAAATACTGGTTTGTTGCATGAATAAAATCCTTTATGTTAGTACTTTTGTTCGTTCTTGTTCATGGATAAATTGATGGTATGCTGACAAGATTGCAACTTGCGGTCAAGAGAATTTAGTTCACTTATAACTTCACTATTGAGGATAAATTTTCAAGTGCGGAAATAATTGGATAAGACTGTGCAGGTTTGATGAAGCAATTACTGCAAAAGCTTAAGTTGTCTATTGAAGACATGAGATCCATTTTGCCTTCAAGCATGAACAATTCTCAGGTCCACCTACTTTGTGGCAAAATTCAACTTTTTTTCAAAAGAGTGAAGGTGGTAAAGATTGAACAGTACACTAATTAATCGCATGACATTTGATACCATGGTGAACCAACTATCGGAAAAGTTTTAATCCATTGGGTGAAGACACATCAAAAGCTTTATATTACATCTCTAACAACAGGTTGATATGCTAATAGAGGAGTTCACGTAGTAGCTGCGCCCATTATGGGTAGAAATTAATTATCTCAGAGCCAGTATGTTGTATCAAAATGCTTAGATGAAGGGAAAAGTGGTCCCTTTGTTATATGACTAGAAAAAGGCTTCAGTAAGAACTATTGACTTGAAGACTGTTGCATTGCTTCTTTTAGTGAAAAAAGTACACTAACACCTACTGTGGTTTCTTGAGATTTTACATGATACCCCTGGCTTTTTAATGCCTGGAGGTAATCCCCTGTAGAGTTACACAATGTTGTTTTTTTTTTCTTTTGGAGAACTGGGATACACGGTGTGATGTGTTTCAAACCAGTAAGGGGTTACTGTAGGTGTTAGTTAGGGGTGAAATTTTAAACAATCAAAGGCACTACTGTAATTTGTCCTTTCTTATTGTTAAACTATAGAAAAGAGACATTAAACTAAAACCATGTGTTTCTAAGACAATACGGATACTTTGTTTATATTGAGAAAATGGAATCAATACAACAAAGAGAGAAGATTTGATGTCCTCTAGTATTTAATATACGGGAAAAAATAAAACCATTCCGGATAATACATATATAATTTAGATATTTTTTTTAATATATCAGATCTGCTCCTTATTTTATAATTATAACTTATAATATTTGTTTCTTTATCTATCTATTATTGTGTTTTTCTTTTCATGATTATCATATACTGTATGAGTAGCTATTTTAATTGAAATATAAGTATATAGATGAGATGTAAACTCTGTGAGGGGGAAAATGCCAAATTTAACTTTTTTTGCTTATAATTGAATGCGTTATCTCTGTCTTCTGCATTTTGCTTGATTTCTACTAGTACTTTATTGTAATTGTTGTGCTGTATTCATTTTAATATCTGGTTCCTATTCTTCTCAGGCATTTTATTGCCAGCGGGGAAAAGCATATCTCTTCAATAACGTGTGAGTACTTTTTCAGTTGTAATCCATTAGTGGTATAGAGTAAAATAACAGCCTTGCGAGTTATGTTATTTAGTGTTTTCATATTACTAGTTAAAATTTTCATTCAAGCATAGTTTGATAATGCTGGATGTCTGAAACTTATGATGGTCGTATTTTGCTAAGTTAAACTTTTTGACGAAACTACATATTTACATTTGTTTGGAAATGCTTTTTTTGGAGTATTAGACCGGGGCATTTTAACCTTTTGTACTAGATATGAGGATTTATTGCTAGCAAATGTAAAATGGGAATTGTTGTACTTTCTCTTTGTATTCTACTTGAGAAAAAATACAAAAGAATAGAGAATGAATTTGAGAGCTTGATTCCCCTCTCTTAGATTCTCATAGTTAAAATGATATTGGAAGTTCAGATATAATGAATGAGAGGAAAGAGAAAAGAATAAGAAATGTCACATCTAGAAAATAGATTTAGCACAAAGCACATAGCAGCCTTTCAATAAGTCTATTTAAGATGACCTACACTTCCCTTCAAGTTGGAGCATACAAATTGTATGTGCCAAGCTTGGAACGAATAAATTCAATTTGAGTTCCTCTCAAGGATTTTGTTAACACATTTGCAAGTTGATCATTGGATTTGACAAACTCTGCATATTTCTTCGGACAATGACTTTTTCTGAATAAAATGACTGTCGATTTCTATGTGTTTAGTCCTCTCACAATGACTTTTTCTGAATAAAATGACTGTCGATTTCTATGTGTTTAGTCCTCTCACGAAACACTGGATTGGAAGCAATTCAGAGAGAATTTTCGTTATCACAATACATCTTCATTTGTCGAATCTCACAAAACTAAAATTCTTCAAAGAGCTGGTTGAACCATACAACCTCACAAGTGAGAGATGCCATTGTCCTATACTCAGCTTTAGCAATTGATCGGGCAACTACATTTTGTTTCTTGCTTTTCCTAGGGATAATATTTCCTCCAATGAAAACACAATATCCTGAGTAGAGCGTCTATCTATGGGAGAGCTTGCCCAACCAACATCACAATGTCCAGAGATTTAGGTATTCCATTTATCTTCATAAACTTATCTTGGATCCTTTTTGAGGTACCTTAGAATATGGATGACAACATTCCAATGACCAATACAAGGATTCTACATGAAACACCAATTGCAAAAGACAATTATTTTTCTAGTAATGGTAAGATAGATAAGTTTTCCAACTATCTTCTATATCTTTTAGGATTAAAGAAAACTTCTCCTTATTCTGCCATTAATTTCTGATTTGAATCCATAGGACAATCCACTAATTTACAATCAATCATATATGTCTCTTTTAGGATATCTAGAGCATATTTTCTTTCAAAAATTACACCTTCATTTGATTGGACTACTTCAATGCCCAAAAAATATTTGAGACTTTCGAGATTCTTGGTCTGAAAATGATTGCATAGGTGTTCGTTCAATTGAGATAATCTAGTAGCATCATTTTCTATAATGACTATATCATCAATATACGCTATCAAGTACACACATTTTCTAGGGAAGGTATCACAATAGAAAACAGAATGATCTGTTTCACTATGTTTTAGCCCAACAAATCAAACTAAACTCCCCTTGAGCAACAAACCTTGGAGGTTGCTCCATGCAGATTTGTTCCTCAATATCTCTATGCAAAAAAATTCTTAATATCTAATTGATGAAGAGGCCAATGACGAATGACTGCCATAACAAGGAAAGGTCTGACAGTAGTCATTTGGCCACCGGAGAGAAAGTATAACTATAGTCAAACCATATTTCTAAGTATATCCTTTTGCTATCAATTGAGCTTTGAGGCGATCAACTTCACCATTTCGTCCAATTTTTATGGAATAAACCTAACTGTCTTCTTTCTTGATGGAAGAGGAACTAACTTCCATATACCATTTTGTTCAAGGGTCTACATTTCAACAATCGAGACTTCTAGCCATCCAAGATGATCTAGTGCCTCTTTCATACTTTTAGGAATGGTAATAGAAGATACAAATGGGATAGGAATTGGGTTGATGGCCTAGGTGAATTGGGTTGATGATAGGAATTTGGCTTATTGAGAGAAGTTGGACTAGTGTTTGGAATTGGATGCACAAAGGGCTCATCTAAAGGCATAGGCTAGACCCGTTGGATAGAGTAACATCTTGTGTGGAGGAAGAGAAGAACGGAGTTTCTTCAAAAAAGGTAATACTTGCATACATGTTATATTTCTGTAGTGTCAAGGGAATAACATCGATACCTTCTTTGAAGACAAGAGTATCCTAAGAAGACACATTTGATATTGGGATGAAAGTTTGTCCAAACCTAAAGACACGTCATTTATAAAACAAACGCAACCAAAGGCTTGAGGAGAAATGGAAAAAGGAGGTTCATGTGGAAACACACTAGACTATGGAACTGTATTGTCCAAAGAAGAGGGCACTATTAAGTAAGATAATAGGCAGTAAGAATGACTCGCCTCAATGATGGACAGGTAGATTAACACCAAGCAGTAAGGTACGAACAGTTTCAATTAAGTGTCTATTCTTTATCTATGCTATGGCATTTTGGTGAGGTGTACGAGGAAAAGTGGGTTGATGTAAAATACCATGTGAATTTAAAAGAGTAGAAAAACCAAAAGAAAAGTATTCTTTGGCATTATCACTCTTTGATATTTTTTTATATTCCTCATAAGAAAACTTCAGTAAAACAACCTTAGATTTGGAGACATAAGTTGTATTGTGAAGGAGTGAGTAGCAATTTTCGGGTATGACCCATTCTCTTACAATACATTAAGGATGTCCTTTACCGCCCTGTCCTCCTCTAATTCGATGATTGCCTTTTCCATGTGGAGATACCATGGCTAAAGATTCAGTGGATTCTTGAAGATTTGTAACTTTAAGAGCTGGAACAAAACGTCAAGTTGTTAAACTTTCCATGGTTGGAATTTCTTGATTAGTTAAGATTTGATACCTAATATGATCAAAATTTGATTTTATTACACGAAGAATCATAACCATATGAATCAGCTTCTTAAAACATCTTCAATTCTTCAATAGTAGTTGATCATCAGTTATAAAAGACATTGTGAAAAAAGTTTGTAGGCAGTACGCAATAATTATGGAATTATTTTTGTTGATATCAAAAGGAAATAATACGTACGTATTTAAAGAAAAACGAAATAGAAGATATACATCTCCAGAACTGAAGACTCTAAATCAGGAGCGAATCTATCAAATAAATCTATATTTATTATTTAAACAACCTATATCCGTTGTACAGGTATGACACGATTTGCTTGTTTAAGAGATGCTAGCTTGTGAGCAGAATCATTGAGATGTTGAATGTCATTTGCAAAGATGCTTTGAGCCTTCTTCCAAAAAGTTGTGCAAATGTTTAAAGTTCTAAGGGTTCCCAATATACTTGGTTTCCCAGATTGCCATAGTAGAACACAGTTGAAACTCTAGCTTTTGCCATAGTGCAAAGTTTTATGATGAAATCTCACTCACATCTTTTTCCAAGTGATGATGGAACCCTTGGCCAAGAAACTAAATTTCCATAGAAGCTGCCCAAGATAAATAATGTTTTCCATTAGACTGTTCTGATGTAATAGGAGAGCTTGAAAGACATTGTGCTGGTCCAGAAGCCATTTTCGAGGGTCACAAAATAGAGAGTGGTGTCGAACAATGAATGAGAGAATGAACTTGAGAAAGAGGGAGAAATTTTCCCTTCAACCAAGGCCGGAGAGTGAACACCAAGAGTCACAAAAGGGACAGAAAGTCCAGCAAACCCCTCGGAAGACACACAAAGCTAGTATGAGTGGCAAGAAGGCAGCATGTGGCTTTTAGACGCCTGGGTTGCAGTAAGAAGAAGGGTGGCTTGTGAGGATGATCTCGGCTACAGGACTGACGGGTTTGGTTGTTGCTTGGGGAGAAAATCCGGATCTGGTGTTCGATGGATAAAACAAAACAGATAATGGTGATAGACGGTGGTCGAACAATACAAGGATAAGCAGAGTGGGATCGACTTGTTCTAATACCAACTTGTGAAAAACAAAAAAGGGAGACAAATATATTTTAGATAGCTCGAAAAGTTGCCTTAGATTCTCATATTTATATGGAAATTGATATGTGATACAACAATGAAAAGGAAAGAGTGCAAAAAAAGTAAAGGCAAATCTAGGACTCTAGATAAGATAGGTACTATTCAGAACAACTTTTTAATAAAGCTTACTTAGCCTATTCTCCCTTCCAATTCCAACAGACATAGATATTCAAGTCACCTTTTTTTTTTTTTTTTAAGAATTCCAAGTGAGAATGATTAGTAAAAGACAAATTTGCATTGCAAAATTCTTTGATAGTTGATAATTTTCTAGTCCATGTAAAATGGGTTTGAAATCGTTGAATTCAGATGCATGGCACTTATTGATCAATGAAGACTGGGAGTGATTTCATGGTTTGAATAATGAAATTCTTGTTTTATGCATTGTTTGGATAAGCATATACATGCATGACATAATGACACTAGATTGTATTAATGGCCATTTTAAATGCTTCTGACATCGAACTCCTGATTCCTTTGCACACGGGACTTGCTCTTGAAAGAGAATTATGCATTTTCTTATAAGACTAGTTAAGAAATGTATGAAGTGTCAAGAACACGAGCCTAGAAAGAAAATAAAGCTAATTTGAAATGATTCCATTTTATGTATTAGCAGTTAATACCTAATATCCAAAGCTAGTGACTTAGGCACAGGAAAGAAAAAAAAGCTAATCATGAATTAGTTAGCTCAACTTCATATTAGCCGTTTTCTAACACACAAGTCATTTGACTTTATGCTCGCTAATGTTTATGCTCGCTAATGCATTTCTTTTTCTTTTGCACATTATTGTTAATGAAGTAGCAAGAAATAGATTAAGGGCGTGCTTAGGTAATCAGCACCAGGGTTTATTACTAGCTAGCACTTATGTTATAAGCACTTAATTCTGTTAGCTCATTTTGATTGGTTAAACTTGTGACCTTCCTAGATGAACTCCTTTTAACTTAATTATTTCAATACGATTCACCACAAACTCCTTGATAATAGCTAAAGAAATTGCAGGAAGGTTACCAGCCTTTTTCATATGCTTAATCCAACACCTTCTATTTTGAGCTTAAGTTTTTGTATCAGAAAATAAGCTTCGTTTGTAGAAGTTCTTTCAAGACATGCTAAACTCTCTTTCCTAACTAAGCTATTTTAGGAATTGTTTTGATCTATTTTTTCTTAGATGAAAATATAACTACTTCTGAAGTTTCCAATTCTTATGGGTATGCTTTTGTCTTCAACCCCATGATCCAGTGTGAACTTCACGATTGGAGTGCTAGAGGAAAGGATGATGCTTTCTGGACTGCATACTGTGGCAGATATCTTTTGTTGTTGCTGTGGTCAAATTGTTGGCTGGAAATATGTAAGGCTCCTCCTGCCCTGTCTCTTTTTGCTATAGAAAATATCTAAATGGATGTTTTAGGTTAAGTCTCTTGTGAACTCTATTTGCATTATTTCACTCTTTTGTTTCAACTTTCTGTTATATTACTTTTGAACCCTTAAAATTGCATTTTTCTATCAGGAGTCTGCACATGAGAGAAGCCAAAAGTATAAAGAGGGGAAGTTTGTTCTTGAAAGGTACAGTGTTGTCACAATTTGAGTTACACTTCTTTGTTCTCTATAATATGTGTACACTAATTGTGCACTTCCATGTAGCAGAGGAAGGATTGTTGATGAAATTGATTTCTCTGCTGAATTCCATATTGAGAGCTGCGTCAGCATGAGTGATGCTGAAGATGCTTAATCATATTAAAACATTCTGTACTTATCAGATCATGTGAAAAGAATGGGCAGTTTTTATATATGCAAAATAATGTAGAACCATGAAAATGTTCAGAATCAAAATTTGTTATGCTATTTCTTAGTAATAGTTTCTTAGTAATAGTAGGTAAAGGAAGTAGAATTCTGAATGGTATTTAATCTGTGTAGACAAAGAGATGAATCAACTGTTTCAGATTTTCTCTTCTTTCTTGCAAAGATCTTGATTATAGCCTCCCTAAAGTCAGATATGAGCGCCCTTTGTATTTTCTTCAATATAATGAGTCATTCAAATGTCATATGGGGGCAACAGATTCAAGATCTATTGAAATTATGTCAGACAGTTAGATGTAGTCTATTATTAGGTACCTATGAAGCACTGATTCTGACACCTACACCAGACATGATATTAAAACAGGTACAAATAAAAATGAATGAGTTGTTTATATTTATGTTGTTTTTAAAGTTTTATCAATATAATACGCTTCTCTAGATACTTTTTCATGTCCTTCTCAATAATAATTTGGTAAAATAAGACTAACTTGTCTTTTAATGAGATTAACCTAGAAACTCATGAAAAGAAAAATATATGGGAGAGAAGACTCAATTAAATTTTTTTTATTAATAATAATAATAATAAGTTGTTTTTAAAATAACATGAGATCAAGTCAAAAATAGGAGTTAAGTCAAACCTTAAATGATTAAGTCTGTCAAACCAGTTCAAATGACATATTTGGTATTAATAACTTTCAAATAGTTTAAAATAATTTTCTTTATTTAATTAAACAAAATATTAACCTTTTTGTAATGTCGTAGAATATACGTTAATGGTTTCATATTTAAGAATATTGACAAATTCCTGCATCCCCTCATTATCTTGCACTACATCATATCTTAAAAATATTAGTCTCGCTTTCGGATGGTGTAAGCTTTCAAAATTGGTATTCCAGAATGAATTTTGAAAATATAAAAGTAGATCTGGAATTGATATTCTGAAGTGAATTTGAAAGTATAAAAATCAATTTTAGAATTAACATTTTAGAATGAATTTTGAGTTGTAAAAATTAATTTCGAAATATTGTTTCAGGAAATTCAATTTAAGTTTTGGAATGTAGTTTTGGGAAGCATGTTTGGGAAAATTCATTTCGAAATACAACTAAAACAAAGCTTTAGGTCATTTTTGAATAATACATAATTGCTAGGTCATGTATATATTTTCTTGTATTCCATACACATTAGACATTATATCTTTTTAGTCTCATAGTTAAGATTAAGTATATTATCTTTTACATCTCTTTCTACAACTCCAACAATTCTTTAAAATTTTTATAATCTTAAAATCCTTGACAATCTTGTAAAATTACTGTCTTAAATACAATCGTTGCTTTCAATAAGTCTTCAAAGAATCATATATGTATTCTCTTCCAAAATGTTCTTCTTCAACATCACGTACGATCTCTTCTAAATGATTATCTTTATCAACATTCTCTATTGGCAACATAATTGATATGTTTGATATTTTTTCTATGTCATGTCTATATTATAAAATTGTTGACAATAAGATAAACAGGTGATCCCATATAATATTTTTAAATCATTTAATTTAGACTATGAATGCATGGACAATAGTATGCCCCTTTAATATGTTTTCCATTCTTTTAAGCAAATTGCAAAACTCATAAACTACCTATTCATACTCTTCACTAACATGATGTGCTTTCATCCAATCTTAATTCATACCTACATAAGTTACAAACTTCATCATCATCATTCATGCAATGAGATTATCACTTTTGTAATTGAAGGTGAGGCCCCACCATTTTAAGAAAATATTTTTCGTAAATTTTTAATATGTATGAATTACATCTATTATCTTGAATTTGAAAAATTACAACCACATAGTTAGTTTTCAAAGTACATAAAATGAAAGTACAATTCACTACATTCAAGTATGCACTTGTAAAACAACACAAAATACTTTGAAATAAAATTTCATCAAATTTAAGATTAAACTTAATTTATACATATTAACAAAAATTATAAGAAAAATATTTTTCTAAATTATTAAAAAAATTGAAATTTACACTACAAGCAAAGAAAAATTATTTAGAAACTAATTTTTAGCTACTAAATAAAATAGTTGTTAATTATGACCAAAATAATCACCAACTTAGATTCTGATTGTTAAATAACTACAAAATAAAAATAAGATAATTTGATTTAGTGATTAATTAAGTTAAGATAATTGGTTAAGTTGATGTATTATACAAAATAACATATTTTCGAGATAAGATGGGTTTGGATCCATTAATTTACAAAGAAAAAAAAAATGTGAGAGAGTGGATAGAGACATTTTCCTCATACCGAAATAGATTTAAGAAAAATTGTGATAAAAAAAATACTCCTCCTTTACCTTGTTTTCACTGTACAGTTAACGTATATATGACACATTTTATATATTCTAACATTAGTTTATATAATAGGGACTCATCTTGTTAGACTTGAAGTCAATTAGTTGCATTCTATAATTAGTACATAAATACATTCATATGTTACTCAATGAGAATTTATTATATCATTATTTGAAATTTTGTTATTCTTAGACAAATCCTATTAATGGCTACATGGGTGAAATTTGATAATTATTTAGTCCATTTAATAATTTTTCTTGATGTTTATTCATGCAGAATATTATTTAAACAATTTTAATTCATAACTACATGTATAATTACATATATTAGATAAATATCATGATTAATTAAATCTAGTTATAAAAGATTTTATAATTATTTGAATTCAATGTGGTTAGTTATATGTTCTCGTAATTTTATACAACTTTAGAAAACATGAAATTTTTAACTTTTATATTCCTTACAAACCACAAGCACAGTCCAGTAGTCACATAGTTAGATTCGATTAATTCTTAAATCCTAGATAGTTAAATTTAATTAATAATAAAATATAATTAATATATGTAATAATACATGTAACCATGAATCTTAATATAACTGAATGCATGAAATTAATTCTAAAAATTAATAAATTGATTAAAATAGTTATCAAAATTTTACCAAGTTGCCATAAAGTATGGGTTCAAGAATAAAAAAACATAAAATAAGATAATATACACTTTCAAATCAATTATTACATGCATACAACATAAAATACTAATTATATACACAAAACAATTTATTCAATTCACAATAATGAACGACATAAGTTGCCCGTGAGTCAATGTTAGAAAATAAAATAGAAATGTGGGTAATAATGTTTTTATTAGATAGACTTCTAATAAACTTTAGATTGGAGGAGAGAACTCTTTGTTTAGAAATAGGAACTAGAACGATAGTTATTAGCACTATATCTACTCTCAAGTGGAAAAGAGAAATGTTAGATGGATGGATATGGGAGGATGGTGATATAAAGAACTATATTACTGAGTGAGGGTACAAGACACTTAAAGAGTTTGACCAGTCTCTATATGGCCAGCCGCTGGGCCTGCACATGTGTATGTATGGAGGGTTCTCAATGGAAAGCTGCATACTAGAGATAACCTGACTAGGAGACAGATAATAATACATTTGTCTCTGTGTTCATTATGTAATATTAAAGAAGAAGCAATCCAACATGTTTTCTTTAAGCGCTTAGTAGCACAAAGGTTTGGGACAAGTGTGATAGCTGGATAGGTATAGATTTTGTTAGGCATCATACTGTTGTTAATCATTTTATGAACTTTTCCCTTACATGGTATAATAAGAAAGATAATATAGTATGGAAATGAGTGTGACTTACTAATTATATGAAAGATTTGGAAGCATAGGAATAATGTGGTGTTTAATGGTGGTGTGGTTGACATCGCATAAATTTTTATATTGGCAGAGCTAAAAACATGGTTATGGGCAATGTTTAGATATAAGAGGGTAAACTGTTCATTTTCATTTACCCAACTCTTAGCTATTGAATTGGTGCTGGGTAGAGGCAAATTTAATATGAGGTTGAAAATAAGTTGTAAGGCAGAAGGGCAAGGGTGACCACAACCCTTGTCTAGTTTGTATTGTTTGATTTTGCGGTGCAGAACATTATTAGAGGCACTAACAGAACAAGATTTTCGGAACAAATTGCTAAAAGGAATTGACATCATGTTTGAAGACATTATTGCTGGATATATTTTCATTGAACTATCCTTGTATGTTTTTTTTTTTTTTCCTTAGGTGTAAGGTTAAGTGGTGGGGATATTGTATTTTGATGGATTACAAATATTGTAAGCTAAAGCTTAAAGCAAGGACAACAAATGACCCTAGCTACAATCATGTTTGTTTGAAGTTTTTTATTGGTATTTTTGTTATAATAGGATTGAAATATTCTTTAAGTGTTTCTATTAATTTTATTATTATTTATTAAAAAAATTTCAAAAGGATTAAAAATAAAATAAAAGTGGCATTCATAGAAGAGTTCTAGGTTGAAGAAGTTAAGAAAGTAAAAGAGAAAATTAAAAAGTTTTTCAAAAATAAATTTGAAGAGAAGCAACATAAACATAAAAATTAGGCTATAAGGAGATCAATTCCCAACCCTATCCAATCAGATAATGATTTGCTAAATGGATACGTATTCCAAAGTCAAGGAAGCTATATGTGTTTTGGGTGATAATACATGTAACCATGAATTGTAATATATCTAATAACACAATACAATACACGAAATTAATATCAAGAAAAATTAATAAATTTGATTAAAATAATTGTCAAATTTTACTAAAGAACCATAAAATATCGGTTTAAGAATAATAAAAATATAAAATAAAATTAAATACACTTTCAAATTAATTATCACCTAAATGCTACTTACAATACTAATTATATAAAAAAAGTATTTTATTCAATTCACAATATTGAATGTGAATAAAATAAATTGTCCGTATTGTTGAATAAAATAAATTGTCCGTATTCGAGTCAATGTTAGAAAATAATTTTATTAAATAATATACTGATAATGAAATTAATGTTGCTTTCATCCCCGCTCTCTTCTTTTCTAGTTCATGATCTAGAAGATAGAATAATAAGAAATATTATTTATGAAATTAAAAAATAAAACATAAATATCATTTCATTTTATTATAATAAATAATTTATTAAATTCAACAAAATATATATACTAATCCTTTATTTGTCTTATAATAAATTAGAAAGAACGGCTGTTTATTAAAAAAAGTTGAAATTGAAATAAATAAAAAATATTAGATCAAGAATTTGCAAAAATTTTGGTACAATGTAATGATATCAATTTTGTCCGTACAATCTTTTTAAGAAGATGATGATGAGAGAATGTGAAAAATAATATATTTAGTTATTAATATTAGTAAAATAATAATCTAAACTTTACTAACTACTATAAAATAGTTTTTAGTCTTTATAAAATAAATAATTAGTCTTTATAAAATAAATAATCGGTTTTAAAAATTACTTAATATAAGTGTTTATCATGATTCTTGTTATCTAAAGAAATATAGATCAATATAATATGTTTATTTATATTAAACAGGGGATAAAATTATCATATTTACTTATCATTAAAAATATAAATATTAATGAATAATGCTGTTATAATATATTACTGTGTAGTGTAAATTAAATAATGTCGTTATTTTATTTTATTTTATTTTTCTTTTATTTAAAGTGCAAACTAATTATAGAAAATAATTAAATTTTATGTTATAGTGATAAATACTTTAAAAAGTTTTAATTCAATAAATTTTTTATTTTAATATTTTTTAAAATTTATTTTTTTGTTTTAAAAGAGAAGAAATTATATTTAAATGTAATTGAAG
>Ga0209700_107198_pt1 | contig 16072 bp, 6 predicted proteins | sample SiratroredBW_FD_187528 | JGI IMG/M metagenome (GOLD analysis project Ga0209700, IMG submission 187528) | Root nodule microbial communities of legume samples collected from California, USA - Siratro red BW (SPAdes) (version 2) | ecosystem: Host-associated > Plants > Roots > Nodule | place: USA...
ACAAATTTTTTTTTTTTTTTTTTTTGAGAATGACTTTTAAGAAATAAAAATACCAAATTAAATTAACTTCTGCATAAATTAATTAAAAGTATAAATTTAGGAAATTTTGATGAAGATATATGAGATTCTTGAAGTTACCTCATGCATAGTAATGAATGGTTAATTTTTAGATTATTGGAAACCTATTTTCCGGCTACTGGATTTATCTTTTAATGCATTATTAACTTCCTAATTTATACTTCATGAGAGTGCTACAAGGAATAGTCAGAAATTTTGGTTTATTATTTTACTACACTTCTTTATATTTTATAGGTTGGAGCAAATAAGTCCAGAAGGTCCTGAAGCCGTCTTCCCATTCTCTCAGCCAAAAGACTTAGCTAAGGTGATAAAGGTCTCTGGATAAGCTAGCAAAATCGATGCTAAGATACTTGTTGTTTTGGGTTCACTTTTCTGTTTACTCTATACACCTTTGTTCAAGAAGATGCTGATAAAAAACAAAAAAAGAAAAAAACCTTTGTTCAAAAAGAAGAATAAGAAGTTTGGAACCATATATGTGGAACATGCTTTTATGTTATTGGATTGTTTAAAGATAGCAACTTTGTTTTAAATTTTTTTTCAAGACTTTTATTTTATCTTTAAATTGATATATGTTGGTTCAGATTCCTGCTCTTACTTAAATATCGGTTAAAAGATTGTTTATCCTATGAAAAACCAACTAATAATCTTAAAGATATAATTAATTTATAATATGTAAGAGATGAAAACCTTGTATTATAAATTGGTTTTATAAAATTGAATAAAATATAAGTTGCTTGTGGTAATTTGCAACTTTAAATTTTATGCATCATCTTAAAATATTTTCTTCATGATATTATGATACACAATTTGTTGAGGGTTGTACTTTAATTTTCATCATACCATCTTTTAAATAAATATGAAGTTTTTTCTTAATCGTTTAAAGGTATAGACAAAATCAGAGACTCTGAGGAAGAGATAAAAAAAGCTTCTCTCTTAAACTGGTTTTATAAAATTGAATAAAATATAAGTTGCTTGTGGTAATTTACAACTTTAAACTTTATGCATCATCTTAAAATATTTCTTCATCGTATTATGATACACAATTTGTTGAAGGTTGTACTTTAATTTTCATCATACCATCTTTTAACTAAATATGAAGTTTTTTCTTAATCGTTTAAAGGTATAGACAAAATCAAAGACTCTGAGGGAGAGATAAAAAAGTTTCTCTTTAAAATAAAATTGAGATTTTAAATTAGACATTTAACTAAATTGGATTAAGAGTTTAAGAAGTTTTCAATTAATTTAAAAAAATATTCTTAATAAGGCTTTAATGAACTTTGAAAAACTTAAAATCAAAATATTATTTAATATAATTTTAAACTGAAAATATGTATGTTGTATCTAAATTTTTCTTTAACAAATAATTTTCTTGTGAATTAAAAAAAATTATCTTTAAAATCTAATTTATATTATGCCAATTTTTCATATAATTTTAAAAATAATGACAATCACAACATCTTGTTTTGATCATAAAATTTTAATACATTTAATTAATTAGACAAGAATTAATTTGAATTACTTAACTATTTTATTAATGATTTAATAGTTCTATTTAGATTTTAATGCAATTAAAATAACACTAAGAAATTTTAATGCAAAATTGTCACTTAGTTGCTCACCTCGAACAATCAGGCTACTAAATAAGATAGTTAGTGTGAACTAGAACAAAACCAAAATACATATTTAATTAATTTAATTTTTGAGAATGAACTGGAAGTTAACAAAATCAATCAGGTCTTGTGAAACACAATTGTACAATTCAAGAACTAAAAGAAATCAAGTAGATTCAACTAAACAATTTAATGAACATAGTAAGCACGACTCCTAGAATTAGAATAAAGTATGTTGAATATAAAAAATTAAATTGATTTGTTTCAAAGACAATTTATTTATTTCTATGTAGAAGATAGAATTATGTAGCAGATCAGTTCCCGAATTCAAGATTAGAGAGAGATTAAACACACAAGATTTATACTAGTTCATTCTTCTTCAAGGGCTATAAGTAGTCTTTCTTACCAACAAGCAAAGAAAATTTCACTAATCAGACTCAATTATACACCTTATACAATCAAAACACTTTCTTGCACCTGCAAGAAACATAACTATGCAATTATCTTCTACCTTGCACTCTGCAATTTCATACATGTTGTATATGTACAAACCAACAATGCTATAAACCTCTATAGCAATACAAACAACACCCAATTGAACAAATTTTGTAAAACCAAAATATATCTGCAAACAATTTGAGATAAACAGGTTCAAAACTAATTTGTAGAATTCTTCCCTGTGTGATGAAGAAGACATGTACAATCCAGACTTTTTAAATCAATAAAATTCACCCAAGAACTCCTTCTTGATCAAATATCCCTTTTGAAAGTCAATAACCAATACCAAAAAGTCTAGGCTTTCCACTCCGATAATAGTTAGCGAAAATGAATCTAATCCTTCCTATGTTGCTCAAACAAATTTCTAATAAATATATGTACTCGTCACCCAATTAACAGAATGATTTAATGTTGCATTATAAAACCTTATTCAACTACATGCTTCCTTACATGATTATCATTCATTTAATCAACAATAAGCATTGTCTTGGGTTCATACACCAATCAAAATAAATAAATAAAAATTGTCTCAAACTTCCTATTGATCAAATTCCAAGTATTAATTTGTGTAAAGTGAACACTTCTTTTGCATCAAACACTTTATTCCTAAAAATGATATTATTTCTAGCCTTCTAGATATTCCAGACCAAACTCATCCAAATTGTTTTCCACACATAGTTACTTCTAGCTCCCTATTGTGGTATCTCAAAGCTAAGAAAATGTTCCTTTGCCCTACAATGGTGGACATACTGAACTCCAACCCACAAATCACATAGATACCAACTTTTCCTAACACTTTGACAAGTGAATAGTAGATGAGTAATGTTTTCTTCTTCATTTAGACATAAAACACATCTAATATTAGTCACCCTAATCCTTGTTTCTACCAAATTGTCAAGTGGTAATTTATCCAACATGACTCTCCATGCGCAATACTGCTAAAAGCAATGCCTTTGTTTTTCAAAATTTAAAAAATAGTTTGTTATCATCCCTCTTAATTCATTCCTTATTCTACTACAACCAGACCTCACTGAGTATATCTCATTCCCTTCTCTGTTCCAAATCCATGTCTCTTCTATACCCCTCTTCAATGCAAGATTCCACATGTTGCAAGGTCCAAAATGACATTGTAAAGAAACAAAGTGAGTCCCGTAACCTCTCGAGTAAAGGGGTGTTGCAAGAGATTGCAAATGTTATGCAAGAAAGACAGGTGGCAATGGATCATCAATTCAAGGGACCAAGAAGGAGCCAAAGGAAATTAACTACAAATAGGAGGTTGGGTGGCTATGCTTGGTAGCTAGAAAATTGATTTGGTGAATCTTCTCTCTCTCTCCTTGTCTGACAATTCTGTTACTACCTCTGTTACCCTCTCTCTCACTCTGCTTACGTTCCAAAATTCTTCTTTTATTCACAGGTCCTCTACTATGGTGGACTCATTTACCTTATAGACACTGTTCCTTTGCATGTACTGCATATCCATACGTAAATTTAGTTCACTCTTACAACATTTTGATGTTTTTGCTTAGAATGAGATTCAGGAAAGTGGAAGTTGTGAAATTCAGTGTAAAAAGATTTATAAGCATGGTTAACACGAATATGTTTTTACACGTTTTCCATACATGATTTCTGAATAATTTTTTTTACATCAAGCTTATTTTTCCAACAAAGTCATTATTTAGTTGCATGACTGTAATTTTATTTAAATTCCTTTTCAAGATTTATGATTTCCTTTTGTTCGAAATCATTTACCGTAGAGGACTTATTTAAAATTTTTTAACCATTTTGACAATTTATAAGAAAAATTACACTATTTTAGTACTTTTAACCCAATCTTCTCACATCTTAGTGTGTTGTGCATGGAGAGTTAGTCCACATCTATAATATAGTAATGAATCTCAATACCTCAAGACCTAACCATTTGGGTAGACGTGGCTCCTTTACTCTAACTCAGTTGGTTAATGATTTTATTCTATTTGTTGAAGCTAACATGGAAGAAATTGAAATTGTGGACACATTATTGAATTTATTTTGCAATGGCTCTGCCATCAGTCAATATGATAATAGTAACATTACAAAACTTTCATAATCAAGTTACGTTGGTCTAACATTTTAAACGTAATACATGCCAATTACACCTCTCAATTGACATCAAACTATAAGCAAATTTTTCCCTGACATTTCGGGAAAATTAAGTAACTATAGTTAAGGGTGGAGTATGGTTGGAATGAGAACAAATACTAAAGGCTCCTTATTTTATTGGTATATTGAGAAAGAGCCTCAAAGCTAGGGCAGCCATAATTTTCTGACGCTTGTTGGATTCTTGAACAATGATTGCTCTGTGTGCGTCTAGTGTAGTTTCCTTGGCTCCAGTTTCAACCAAGGCCTTGTTGTCTTCTTCAGTGCTATTGCTCATTGGGGGGCCATGCACCTTTTGAAGCTCATGTAGAACGTTGTGTATGTTAAACGCAAGGCGTTGAGCAAGGGTGCGTGAAAACTCAGCCCTTATCACCACACGGAGTACGTTGATGTGCTGAGCAGCAGGTGGCATTGGATAGGAACACCATTGTCTTTTTGAAAGTATGTTAAAGCGTCCACTCTTCTCCAAATTTTCCCTTAACACCATTGTGTTTTCTCTGCAGTTCTCCATTATGCTCCCATAACCCTAGTAAATTCAACAAAAGATAGGTATATATGTACAATAGTTCACCAAATGTTTCTAAAAAAAAATGGTTCATATTAGTAATATTATTTTTACTATTAATACTATTATTATTAATTATAATAATAATCATTATTATTATTATTACTTAAATATGATTTTAAAGTTTTTCTAACAAAACTAATATGTATAGTAATTATCTATGGATTGATTATCTTGTAATGATTTTAATATTAAAGACTAATATAACACTGTGATATAATTTTAAGAATTAATTTTATCAATTGCTATTTATTTATTTAATTATTATTATTATTTCTTAATTAAAAAGACTAGTGTTTTAGCGAGATATATTTATAAAAACAATTTTTTTTATTCAACTATTATATTCTTATTAAGTTATATGATGAAAGATTAAAGTTATATGTTTTCAAAAATTTTAAAAGAATCTACGACGTCTGCACAAACTCTTATTTTCCTTCCATACAAGAAAAAGTGAAAGTGAAAATTTTCTGTTTAGCAAGTAAAATATAGTAAAAAATAATACGTAACCATTTAAAACGTGTTTTTTCTATAAAGTTTTAAATAATCTACAATTTTAAGTTATTTTGTATTAAAATTCTAAATAATTACAATTTTCTTAATCTTATTTGGTCCTTCTAACCTTACTAATTGATGGTCTCTTCTCATCTTACTATACTATTTTGTAATTTACTCTAATCTTAAATTCTCTTTATTTTGTTACTTTCTCAAACCATGAATATCATCCTGCTCTGCACTGCTAGATCTTCTAATTGCCTCTTCTTCTCTTTCGTGATAATTTACCATATACTGCTACATGAATGGTGAAAGACTCCAAATCAATTAATTAATTTATGATATCATTTATTATAGTTGTTGTGGAGAAATATAATTAAAAAATTTAAAAAGAAAATTATAAATATATAAAAAAATGACATTATCTTTAATCAAAACAATAAATTTATGATTGTTTTTTCTTATATTTTAAGTAAATATTTTATTTTTATTTAATGTGAGAGTTACACTCTCACTTACCTCTCACTTTCCTTTCTCAAAATCACTTCGTCGTCTTGATGATCTTGAACTTTTGAAACGATTTTTCGTATGATTGTCAGGCCTTCTAGACGAAGAAGTAGTAGTTAATGAAGATTTATCCACAGATTCATCATCACTATCGTCATCAGCCTTCAAAATTGTGTAAAGTCTTCTGCTTCCTGGCCAACATTGCAGCTTCTCTCTCTTGTTTTTTATATTGATTTAAACCAGATGATTTGCGAGGAACTCTGGAGAAAATTTCTTTTGCAAATGCACGAGTATCCATAGACGAGATCCCAAACTCCACTACCTTGCCCACCAAATCAGCTGGTGAAGTAGCTTGTTTGGCGTCAATCGCCGCCGTCGTGTTCTCACAGTGCTTCGCGAACGTCACCGCTCCTCGCATCGCCGTCGTCGAACGTCGTCGCGTCTCACTTCGCACGCGTCTCGCTCACTCATCGCAGCACACCACGTCTCGCCTTGCACCGTCACGTCATCACCGTCGCGTTAGGTTATTATTGAATGTTTAATATAAGATTATAAAGAATTAAATCTAAACATTATTTTAAATAAAGACATTTGATTATATCTAATATTTTTTTATATTTTTTTAATTATTTCTAATATTTTACTGATTTATATTTTTTTATAATAATATTTTAATAAAATTAACAATTGAATTTTAAGATTAATTTGTTTTTGGTTTAAAATAAATATAATATTGATTGTTTTAATATTTCATGATGTTAAAAGAAAAAAATTTCTTTATATGATAAAATAAAATATATTTTATTGAAGTGACGATTTATTTTTTAATTTTCGATGATATAGCATTTGATACGAGAATAAAGGAAGAAACAAATTTTATTATAAGTTATTGGTAAAAGATTTTCATATAAAATTAATCTTATTTTTTTAATATCTTGCATTGCAAAATCATAAGAATTTTTTTCTAAAGGAAAAAAAAATCCTGCAAGTGTGATAGGAAAAGAAGGTATCTGTGAGGAAAAAAAAACGATGAAGAGGTGGGAATTATAAAAGTTGTGAAAATGGGCTGGGGTGGCTTGATCGATGTCAGGGCTTGTGGTGGGAATATATGAGGTTCAAAATTTTATCTAATATAATAATTGAATTTTTTTTTATACACGTACATTATTCAGATTTAAATATCTCTTCCATCTTATTGCTAAAAATAATAATAACATTAAAATAATATATTCAGTAATTATTTATGAATTGATTCAAATTAACTGATTTAATTATTTACATTTTATTTTAATTTTAAAGTCTATTATAAAATCTGGTATAATTTTAAGAATTAATTTAATTAACTGTTTTCATTAATTTATTATTTTTTTAGTTTTCTTGATATTTTTCGGGCCAGTTATATTATTATTATTTTCTTTTCTTAAGAAATATCTATAAAAAAATTATCTTTTACTTTATTAATCTTAATTAATCTATTAGTCAATTATATAATGAAAGATAAAAGTTATATTTTTTAAAATTTAAAAAAACTACAAAAGTTGCAGAAACCCTTATTTTCCCTAACATAAAAGGGAGGAGGAAGAGTGAAAATTTTCTCTTTAATATATACATAGTAAAAGATAGTAAAAACTAAACAGTAAAAAGAAATAAAAAGTTCTAACAAATAAAAGGTAGTAAAATATAAAACGTAATCTTCTTCTCATCTTAAAGGTACTTTCATTTTTTCCTTCTCTTTTTCTTTTGCTATTATATAATTTATTTTTCTCTTTTTTTTGTTTTTTCGTTTATTTATTTCTTTATTCTTTTATGGACAAAGTCTTCTTATACATGGAATGAATATAAAATTGGTTGTAGTTGTGTTTCTTGATATTTCTTGATTTGAAAGAGAATTCTTTTTTTTTTTATGGAATCTTGATGTTCTAGATTTTAAAGAGAAATGTTTTTTATGAAATAAAATGTATCTTGGAGTGACGATTTATTAAGTTTAAATTTATGTGTTGTTTAGTTCAAAGTTTTATTTTTTTAATTATGTGATAGTGTGACATTTGATAACAAAGAATTAAAAGAAATTTGATTTTTACAAGTTACTTGTAGAAGTTGTTTGGATAAAATTAATCTTCCTTTATCATATTCTCCTCATTGTAGATGTTAGATAATTGTTGTATTTATGTTTCTTAGATTCTACTACATGACATTTGTTGGTATACATGGTGTCAGCCAATAATTTTGTTCTTATGTGTTCAAATCTTTTACATTTGATAACTATGCAAACATAATCTACTATTTTCTTTTATAAAACCTAATAGCAATTTATATTCTTAGAGAGTGTTAGGTAGTCATCTTTATTTTAAAAATTTTAACATTTAATAATTTAATGTTGTGTCTGGTTAGCTGTCATAACTTGACTGCTCTATATCTTTCAAATAAAGATATCATATCAATACTGTCAACACCCAATTTCGTCCGGGCAAATAAAAATTATTTTTTGCAAATATGAAAAAGGAAAAAATAAAATAAAAGAATAAAAACAAGAAATTAAAACTTTTTAACATGTATCGTTTAGTTCTTTGCAATTTAGAATAAATAATAAAAAGGAACTTTGACTTTATAAGTAAAGTTTGATTAAATAATAATAATAATAATAAGATAAAATGAAATTTGTAAAAAAGTGATAAAATAAAAAAAAAGGGTGTTGGGTCTGTCTTAAAATAAATTGAATAGAAAAATTAAGTGAGCCCAACTGGATAGAAAGATGTTTTCTGAAACCTAATTTACTAATAAAAAAGTTACTGTTTACACCTCCCTTATCTGTTAATTGTGTTTGCCACATAAGCGCTAAAGTTTACAGAAACACATTGCTCATTCAAGTTCCTATGTAACTTTAGTACCTTTTAATTCTTTAATTAGTGCCTAACAAATTTTATTTCTCATAACTAAAATTTCACCTTTTTGCCTTCTCACACTTATCACATTTAGTAATCATGCTTTTAACATTTAACCAATAGTCATGCTTTTAACATTTAACCAATAGTCATGCTTTTAACATTTAACAAACAATCATGTTTTGACATTTAAACTCCCATAGCCTTATTTAACTCCTATAGCCTTCCTATACTCATACGTTCAGGGGCTATTCATGTTCAAGGGCTATTTATGTTTAGTGGCTATTCATGTTCAAGGGCTATTTATGTTTAGTGGCTATTCATGTTCACTGACTATTCATGTTTCTTTTTATTATTATTGTCCTTTTGCTTATTCTTCCTGAAATGTAACCCTTTAAGCCAAAAGGAGTTAATACAGAGAGGTGGAATAATTGATTCTTAATAAAAATCATGATTAAGGGTGTTATGAGTATTATGGAGGGAGATGAAGGGATGAACAGATAAAAATATAAAGAACTGCTCCTATTTTCAAAAGGGGAGACAGAAAAATTGGGACACAGAAAAATTGGGAGACATAAAAAATTAGGACAGAGAAAAATTGGGACACAGAAAAATTAAATTGGAGGACAGAGAATACACAGAAATTCCTAAAAATTTAAGAATATTGAAAAATATTACTCATTCTCTGTTGAAAAAAATCTAAGGGTCCAGTAGAAACAAGCAGAAAGAGAAAACAATAAGCTAAATTAGGAATCTTCAACGGGTTTGTCTTCTTCCTTTAATTCTGTCTTGTTTCTGCTCTGTTTTTTTTATTTTTTCCAGATTCATGTTTTTCATTAACCTGTACAGTATCAATGAGTAATTATTTTTGCAAGCATTGTTAAATTAATTTTTATAAATTATTATATCTATGAGACGATTGCTGCCGCTGGCACGATCAGGTAGATGCTTGATACGGTTGTTGTTACCACACCGATACTGAGATTATCTAATTGCTGTATTTTTTGCACAACTACTATTGTTCATATGGCAAATTTGGTTGCTGCTAGCACAGTCAGTAAATTCGAATAACAAAGATATAGTAACATTAGATATCATTAACCCAGAGACAGAAAATAAACACAAAACCCCAAACCAGAATCAAAAATACCTAAACTCAAAACCCACAAAAATCCTCAGAACTCAGTGAATCCAAAGACCCATTCAAAAGAATACCAAACAGTCTTTCTAAAAATAAAACAGGTTAATCAAAAGTCGGTCCATAGTCAGTAGCAAATTTAATTCTAGAAAATTAATAGTCCCACACCCCAAGTAACCAATCCAGAAACAGAATCCAGAGGCAAAGAAGTCCCTTTTCCCAATTTAAAAAAAAAAACTAGCATCAACCGCCACTATCCCTCACGAATCCAAATAGCCACAGTAAAGAACAAAACCAAAATAATCATTCCAGAACAAAGTAGCTCAAGCATCCGATTATAATCCTTTCTGCCACTGCTTAGGGTATTAGGATTCATTATTTGTTTTTAATTAATCTTACTGTTTTTATGTTGTACATTTTTTTTTAATAACAAAATAAAAGTAAGTTAGGAAAATATTAAAAAAAACCTTTTTTTTACATAAACTTTTAAAAATAAAATATTTAGATTTAAAATAATTTTAAAAAATAATTTAAAAATATATATAATATTTTCAAAAAAATAAAAAAAACATTTAATTAACAGTTTTAATAAAATTTTTACAATAAACAAATATAAACTTTTTCTTTCAGAAAAACAAGATTAAGTGAAATTTCAAAAAATAAAAAATATGAAACTATCACCAATCAACTTTTAAAATTAGAATTACGTGATCACTGATTTTCCTTTGGAAATACGTAGGACCAAGGTCAATCCTTGTCGGGTTCAAAAAATAAAAAAATAAAAAAAATAAAAATTTATCTCTGTTATTATTTTGTTTGTTTATTGTTCATTCTTAAACTGTATTTTTTGTAAATATATATTCATTTACTGTATTTTTTTTGGATAGAACCACACTTATTTTTATTCATTTAATTAAAGGTACCGTCTTAGGACGGGCGTTGTGGGGTGCTGACACCTTCCCCACACGTAATCGACTCCCGAATCTTAAATTTGGTTCGTAGGCATTTTTTTATTTTTGGTTTTTCTATAGTTTTACATAAAAAAAGCTATAATGACGACTCCATTATCAATATAAACATTTTTATTAAAAAAATTAACAAGTTTGTGATCGCCCCGTCGTAATCCCGGTTGCGACAAATACATACATTGTATTTTCAAACACTCTAATAGTTTATAATGGCTTATAATTCATGCAGAATAAGCAAGACGATGCATGTCAAAGGTTCTAATACTGGGAATCCTAACAAATATAAACCAGAACATTCCTCATCATTTGTCACAAACCTTACTCTACAACGAGGTTTGGATTCAAGTCATTAATATAATATAAGGAATCAAGTTAGAATGTTCTCCGACTAGAGTAAACATCCTGAAATTAACCACTACTGTAATATGATTAGAAATGACATGTAAGTTTTCACATTAACTTGAATTTTATAATTTTATCCCTATAAGATATAAAGACGTTGAAGTTATTAGTGTATTCATCCAAAAATTGTCATTGAGTTGAGACTAACTAAAGTTTACTTATAGTTTTACAATTTTCATATCTAAAGTGTGCACTATGAGTAGAGGCAATCATATGATATTGCAAATATTATGGAAAACCAGCTATTTATGGATGCTACTTCATAAGTATGTATTGAAACTGTCTAAGCTTATTAGCTTTTCATTTGCCAGCAAGGAAATGAGAGGATCAAATGTAAATTATGCCCAAATTTTCTCATTATAGATGTTATATAATTGTTGTATCTATGCTTCTTAGATTCTATTGCATGACATTTATTGGTATACATCGTGTCAGCCAATAATTTTGTTCTCTAATGTACATGTTCTAATCTTTTGCATTTGATGACTATGCAATCATAATGTACGATTTTCTTTCATAAAACCTAATAGCAATGTATGTTCTTAGAGAGTGTTAGGTAGTCATCTTCCATTTTAAAAATTTTAACATTTAATAATCTAATTTTGTGTCTGTTGGTTGTCATAACTTGACTACTCTATGTCTTTCAAGTAAAGATATCATATCAACAAATACATTGTATTTTTAAACACTCTAACAGATTATAATGGCTTATAATTCCTAAGCAATACGATGCATGCCAATGGTTCTAATAATGGGAATCCTAACAAATATAAACCAGAACATTCTTCATCATTTGTCGCAAACCTTCCTCTACAACGAGGTTTGGATTCAAGTCATCAATATAATATAAGGAATCAAGTTAGAATGTTCTCCAACTAGAGTAAGCGTCATGAAATTAACCACTATCGTAATATGATTAGAAATGACATATAAGTTTATTAAGTTGAACTTTATAAATTTGATCCCTATAAGATATAAAGACGTTGAAGTTATTACTGTTGATATTTGCTTCATCCCAAAATTGTCATTGAGTTGAGACTAACTAAAGTTTACTTATAGTTTTACAATTTTCATATCTAAAGTGTGCACTATGAGTAGAGGCAATCATATGATATTGCAAATATTATGGAAAACCAGCTATTTATGGATGCTACTTCATAAGTATGTATTGAAACTGTCTAAGCTTATTAGCTTTTCATTTGCCAGCAAGGAAATGAGAGGATCAAACGTAAATTATGCCCAAATTTTCTTATTTATGCATTTGGGGGTTTATTCATGAGTTTTCTTCTTAGATGTTTAGCATAGCAGGAGGAGTATATGAACAATCATTGTTGCAATGGTTAAAGATAAAAGTCATCAAGTTGTGGGCAAATAAAAGTTGTCAAGGATACAACTGTATTACTAACACATCTAAGATGTTATCCTCTTTTGACTCATTGCATTTTTGGTCTAATGGAACTGTACAAGGAAATGCGAGTTGTTGGTCCGTGCATTAATGCAACTGACTTAAATATAGTTGCTACAGATAATATATTTGATTTCCCAAAAGAAGGGTTGTCCTCAATCTCAAAATGCACTGATTTGGAATGTGCTTTCTAAGTTTCATTGTTATTCTACTACTTTGTCAACAAATTTGAATTTTTCAACTTTTCTTCTAACTATTTTTATTAGTTAATCCCAGACCGATATGCTATTTACCTGCAATTTCCTTAGTGTAGTGTAACCCTGCAGGTTATATGCTTTTATACATGTTTGAATGAAATCTTGTTCCATATTTATTAGTTGTTACTTGATCTTTCTTTCTTTGCTTTTTACCACCTTATACACATTTGGGACAGATAATATAACCTTACAGGACTTAGATATTAATTATCTTGATTTAATTAATCACTAAATTCAGTCATTATTTTTATTATTTTGTAGTTATTTAACAATTAAAACCTAATTTGGTAGTTAGTTTAGTCACAATTAGCAACTATATTATTTGGTAGCTAAAATTTGTGTCTAAATAACTTTTTTCTTGTAGTGATAAGTTTTTTCTTTAATTAATAAATTTTGTATAAATTTATTCTTTCATTTTGGTCGTTGATAAAAAAAGGTTATTGTGATTTTACTTTATTTTTTATATATATTTATATTAAATGATGAATTATTTGTAATTTGTTAAAAATGGAATAAGATTGTTATTTGTTAAATTCTAATAATGTTGACTAATGTATACTTATATGGACAAAAAAAAATTCAAACAAGATTAATAAAAAAAATAGTTGTAGTAATATAAACAAAAAAATTTGGGTTGGCATCATCCAAAAAATAATCATATCAATGTTGAGTGCGAAAATCTTAAATAACATTGAAATTTAAATAAGAAAACAATTTTTGGTTGAAGTTACCGAAAAACAACCTCAACTAAATGTAACTCCACTTATTATTAACCAAAATAATATGTCTCACACTAATAAAAAAAGAACTTTGATTAATATTAAAAAAGATAACACTAGTTGATGTGAACAGAAAAATGTATAAAAAAACATTACCTATTTTAACTTAGAAAAAGTTAATAGTCTACATTATCGAGGATTTATAACATATCAACAAATGCTATTTAAAAATATAAAATTTTACTCGTTTTGGAAATATAATTATGAATTTTTAAATAAAAAATATTTATCCAAAATAGCAGGTTAAGCTAAAGAAACATTTTTCTACATCATGTCTACTTTCTCTATGAATTTATATTACAATTCAACAATTATTAGACCATAAAAGTACTTAAATTATTATATATATATATATATAATATTTATAACTTACATATCTTATTTCTAATATTATTATATTTTTATGTTAAAAAATAAAAACTCAGAAGACCCTTACGTCCGTGACTAGAACGTGCTTAATCCATAGATTAAGTAGACAGATTAAAATTTCGAGGGTTCATATATAGAAAGTTAAAGATTTTCCCTATTGTGATACGGTGTCGTTTGCAGTGTTTTCACCTGGGAGCGCCAAAACAAAGAAGCTGAAATCTAGAGGATCCATTTCTTCCTTCTACCATTGATTCTTTTGTTCTCTCTTTCCAAAATCAAAACCTCTCACACCACAAAGCCACAAACATTCAACTCTTTCAATTCTTCACGTTCTCAACCTTTTCACTTTCTTTCAAACTCCATTTTCCTCCGAAAACAAACCCGTGCCATTGTTTACATTTCAGAATTCAAAACCCTTTCGCGACGAACAAAAAAGGGGTGTTAGGGTTTTCATTATCTGCTACGGTTCTGCATTGCAGTACCCTGCACCTTCCTCAGCAAGCCGTGCCTCTATCACTTCCATTTTGTTTTACTCTCTCTCTGCTTCTAAATTAGGGTTGATAGGTTTGGGGGTAATTCTTCTGCCAATCTCGAACCGAGTGAATCGCGGAAAATGTACGCTGATCGCGTGGAGAATGGAGGGCGGAGGTCCGTGAAGGAACGCCTAAATGGGAATGGTGGCAGTGGCCCTACTCGGCAACAGCAGCAGCGTCAAATCACCGGCAAGAGGTTTGCAATTCTTACTTCTTCGTGTTTTTGTGATGATTTTCAATGCTTTTGGGACTTTTTTAAATTCGGTTGTGGTTTTGCAATGTATCTTGATATTGAGGACAAATGTGGCTGATTTGAGCACAATTGTGGAGACACTGTTGGTGCATGTAGAGGTTATATGATTCCCGATTGTTGATTGAACAAGTTTCAGAAAAGATTATAGGTTGCATTCGAATGGTATATATGTCATAAATATATGGTCATTGAAAACGTAATGGATTATGTTATAATAATAAATAAAATTAAATTATTGATACTATATATCACTTTTTACCCATTGTTGCTATCTTTTGTTTAATTCGAATAACTTTATTTTCCATTTTCTTTCTCTTGTTTTTTGTTCTTCCTTTTCCACTCCCTCACTATCCATCACCCATCCACAGAAAGCATGAAATACTATGATCAGCAGTGTTATTTTATATACAAACTAGGGTGTATGATCAGTTTTGGTTCTTTTTGCCTCCCTGAGTTAATGAGGGGCAAGTGTGCTAGTTCTTATAGCTGCTGATAATCCAGTTAATTCCGTCATATTTGTCCGTCTTTAATAACTACCTATGATCTAACTGTATGAAAATGAGAATTCTGCATTGAGTTCATTTGTTGAATGTAAATTATACATGTCGCATAGAACACTCTTTTCATGTTTGTCTCAATGGTTATTTTTGTCACAGTTAATGGAGAAGCCACCCAATACCTCTTTACTCGATTGCCCACTTTCTCTCCCATTTTATGCAATTTCTTTAATTGAATTCATGCCTTCTTTGCTTCTATGTTCTATGTAGTGTTATCAATAGCTGATTCTGCTAAATGGCAGAAAGCTAAAAATTCTTTATATTGTATACAGTGGATAGTGCTGCAGTCTGCAGCTAAATGGTGGAAATTGCATAGCTGTTAAAAACACAAATCTATTGTGTATAAAAAATTAAGTTTTATGCAAATAAAAATAAACTGCATAAAAAAACTGGCGTAATATTAACTCATAATGGAAAGCCATTTAGTGGTTAAAATAAAAAAAAAGTTAAGTTATATGCAAATTAAAATAAGGTGCATAAAAATTGGCATAATGATAACCCAAAAGTTCAATTTTTCAGGACTAAATACTGATGAAAACGTTAAAAAGAAGCTAAATCTAAAAGACAAAATATCTATTCGTTCCTCTATACCTCTATTTGTTGTTGGATCGTAAGGGATATCCTTATATATATATATATA
>Ga0209700_107199_pt1 | contig 16070 bp, 6 predicted proteins | sample SiratroredBW_FD_187528 | JGI IMG/M metagenome (GOLD analysis project Ga0209700, IMG submission 187528) | Root nodule microbial communities of legume samples collected from California, USA - Siratro red BW (SPAdes) (version 2) | ecosystem: Host-associated > Plants > Roots > Nodule | place: USA...
TATTGCATCAAGGAGTTGATGATGAGATGAAATAAAAATGAAAAAAAAAACCTGAGAAGTTTTTAAGTTCACTGTTAATAACATATTGCAAATTACTTTCTAAAGGTCACATGAGTTTTTTTTTTTAAGATTTTACATTATTTTAAATTTTAATTATTGGTACATATAGTTATAAAATTCATTTTTTTATTCTTATATAAAATTACTTTCGTATTTGATATTGGCTGCTTATATATGACTCAAATTTTCTTCTCTTACCCTAATAATAAACAAAATTCTCACAATAAGTTTATTATTTATGTATGACTCGATTTACTGTTTTATTAACATAAAAAAATTATTTCTTATTAAGTATATATATATATATATATATATATATATATATATATTATAAAATAATAAAAATTAATTTTTTAACTATTTCTTTATAGATATCTTTAAGTCTTTCACCATTTCTATTCTTATCTTTATTAACTAACTTTTTAGTTTTTATGATCTACAACAAACTATTCATAATGAACCTTCGTGATGAAAGATTAAAAGTTCTTTATTGTATAATTAAAATAATTAATAAAAGGAAAATTAACTTTATAGTTTTTTTTTGGTGATTATTTTTTTATTATAATGATAGTTATATCAAATTTTTCAATTACATTAGTTTTTTTTTATTATCATAAAGAAGGTAGATATACCACGCTAATATATATATAATGATGTATGCTATTATTTTAAAAAATAACTACATCGCTTGGCTTATGATGATAATTTAATAAAAAAAATATCGATAAAAAATGTAAAAACTCTAACTCTTTATCATGCAAAATTAAAAATTGAAAATTGGTTAGTAATCAAAATTAAACATTGAAAATTAGGTAGTAATTGTATGACAATTCAACATATCAACATGTGTTTTAAATTCTCATAAGATCTAATGGTTTATATTCACAATAAATACAGTAACTCCAACTAGATATAGATAAATGTGTTAGTCTAACATGTTTAGGATCCATTTACTTTTATTCACGTTTTTATCCATATTACACGGCATTGTAAACGTGTTTTATTCTCTTCGCTTATGTCTACCCCATGTAGCCTATAATAAAAGGCGTCTAGAGAATCAATTATATTTTTTTTCAATAAAAATGTAAAACAAAAAAGAAATAGATAAACTAATTAAAAATCCTGAAAATAATTAAATTATCATTTTTTAATTTCTCTTTATTGAGTTTTTACTTTTTAATAACTGCTTAAGTTTAATATCATGATGAATATATTCATAGATCAAAGAAAAATAATCAATAAAGGATCAAATAACAATAAATGAAGGAGAAAATCACTAACTATTTATCAATAACTAACATTATCGACTTGGACTTGGATTGGTGGTAAAAGACACACATAGTAGTTGTGTTGCGTATATGATTTCAGTTTGAAAATTAAGTTGAATTAAACTCAACTAAAGTTAGAAAAAAAATTAATTTTTAAATAAACCGGATTTTAAGGTAATTTTTTTATTTGTATCTAAAAAATGTTAACTAGATTAGTACACTAATTAATAAAACCCAAACATATCCATAATGTTCATAATCATATAATCAAAGACTCTTTCATTAATCCATTTGTTGAATAAAAATTTACCAATTCTGAGTTTTTTTTAAGGATATTCATTCATGTTTTAAGTGAATAAACAGTTTAAAAAATAAATTACAAAAAGAGAAAAAGAAAAAAACAAAGAAGTCATGATTGCTTTCTTATTTCAATTATATTTTATCTATGAATAAAAAAATGTGACAAAAAACAATAAGAATCTCCTTTCTATCATACCTACGGAAATGTTGATAACAATCTCATATAATATATATAATAGAAATAAATCAATAATAGACAACGGAATACTCAAAATCTCGTGAGAAAAATGGAGGAATACAAGCCCTGAGATGAATAAGTATAAAACAAGGAAAATGAATGGGGTCCACTGCCAGAATGTATATGACGGTTTTTAATCGCATCCGTCCAATATTAAGTGATAAAAAAATAACATCTTATAATTTTACATGTAACAGTTATTCAACACGTACATATTTTTTTAATACAAGAAAATTCAACGTTACGTGCCTTTTATCCGTGTCAATAAAGAAGGAATAACAATTCTTCCACTTAAAAAAAAAAGGAATAATAATGTCGAATAGGACAAACCTAAAAAAACAAAAACAAAAGAATGGCATATTAATCTAAATTAACAATGTAAATATGTATTTATATAATACTAATGGTGCAAAACGCCATAAAAATTAAAAAAGCTTGTTTAGATATTTTCAACCATTCTTTTTTGAAAAGGGCATGTGATTATATTTTCTGGTTGGTCAATTAAACACGCATGGATAAGAACAAATGAACAGTGTCATCTTTAATTGAATTATTTTAAGCAACAAATATGCTTTTTTTTTCTTCCTTATTTGCATTAATTCCGAAAAGGGTAAGGCAATGACGAGAATAGGAGTGAGAAAATTAGGTCATGCATGAAAATGGAGTGAAAAAATGTCGACCAACATGGACAGGAAAGAGAGAAAAGAAATTAAACAGAAAAACAGGAAAAAGAAAGGTTAATTGGATGATAAAGAATGGAAGAGAAGATGATGATGATGATGATCATAATTGACGGGTGATGGCCACGAAAGTGCAAAAGGAAACCCTATCAATCAAATTCAAAGCCTATGAGATTAGATTGGGAGTGGTGACAGTTGGAAATATAATTAAAAGTTGACATGCATGATTATAAAAATGTTTATACTAATTAGAGAATCTCACCTTCTCAACACAGTGTTTGCAACAAAATTTGGGCTTAATCTCTTTGGTCTTTTGTGGAGGTGTCCCAATGTCAACCTCTCTCATTCATGTCACAACACCTTCATCCTTTTAATAACACTTTATCTCTTTTCACAATTGTTGCTTAGTGTTATCTAAACATATATGCTTTAATTTCATATTCAAATTAACTACAAATGCCAGCTAACCAATATTAAACTTATATGCATTTAGTTTCTAGTTTTGACTTGTTCGATCTCTTTAATGAAATCGTTAACTATTGATAATCTATAATTAGTTTATATTATGCAGCTTCGTTTAAAATTTAGGAGTGTTTCTAAACTGATTTGGTGTTTTTTTTAATTAAATTTTGTAAGAAAATTTGCTCAATTAATTATATTTTAGTTTGTACGATCTAGAGACCTAATTGAAAATCAGAATTATGTACGGACATAGATAATATCGGAAAGTGTTAATCAATTTAAAAAAAAATGAAACCCACCATTATTCTAAAATTATCATGTCATACCATCTAACTACGTAACAATAGATCTTTCAATAATTATTTTTTAGGTCTAAATCAAGGATTTATTTTAAGCATCTATCCCTTAATTACCTTTGTCTTAGTTGCTATTAGAGCATATCCAAGAGTTAGCATTAGGCTTAAAGAAATGTTTTTGTAAGGATATAATATTGGGAAATTAAGAAAAGCAATAAATGATAAGTTAGAAACGGTGAGAAAAGTATCGTAAGCTTTTACATAAGTTATAAAAAAAACTTGAAGAACTCCTATTAGAGAGCTTTCATAAATTAACTTATTCCAAACTAATTTTAATTTTTTAAGATTTTTCTATTCTAAAAGTTTTCATTTCGAAGTTTGTCCAATCATGTTTATAATTTTTTTAGGAAATTAAAAAATGTAGTGATAAAAAATTAGAAATGTTAGGATAAAGTTTTGGTAACATCTTATCTTTATTAATTAGGGGATATGAAGTTTATGGAATATAAGTTTAACATGAGATATAAACTTTAAATATAATTGAATTTTAAATTGGATATCATATTTAAGTTTTAGTCTCTTTATTTCCTTTTATCTCTTTAATATTGTATGGTCACGTACTTTGCTACGTGACTTTTGTACTTATTTTTTTAGTTTTAATTGCTGTTCTTGTTTTTTTTTTTTTTTTTTTTTTTTTTTTTTTTTTTTTTTTTTTTTTTTTTTTTTTTTTTTTTTTTTTTTTTTTTTTCATTCTTGTTATTCTTTCTTTACTATTTTGGTTATTAGTTCATGTTGGTTAGAATAATGTTGTTGGAGTAGTAGTTGTATTCTTGGTTTAGTATTTCTTATCTTATCATAAGTCTTCTATAATACTTATCTTTTTTTATTGGAAAAAAAAAAACTTAAGACATACGCATAAAAAAACAATAAAACTTAAGTGGGATGAATAAAATAAAAAAAAATACAGTTTTAGCTGTAACACAAAGGAATTATTCAAGTTAAGGTATATGACTTTTCTTTTATCAACTAATAAACAAATATTAATCAATCTGTACATATAAAAACAGAACAATAACCTTCAATATAATCATATTATATTTATATGTAATTGCATATAAATAATATATGAATCTCCAAACTAACAAATCAAAATACATATACCAAAAAGAGATCATGTTATACATTTGGATAATATCCCATAACATTATTCACAAAACCGGTTTCAACCTTATAAGTCACTCATCATCAATTTATATCTTCTTTTTCCTCTACTATGCCCACTGTATAAATGGTAGACATTGGTTTGAATTCAACTTGATATTCCATGTAACTACAAACCTAAGGATTTTCCATTCAACTTTCTTCAACATTCAGTCCAAATTTTTGTTGTTAGAAACGCACTTGTGGATTAATAGGAAAAATTGACCTCACCATAATACTTTTTTCCACACAAATTAAGAATTACAACGTGACAAAAACATGATTAACTAGACTTTTTTTCTCTTAAAAAATAGATAATTCATGTATATTTCTATTATATCTTCCTTCTTCTCAAATTTAGTACGGTAGAAAGATAAATTTTGAATAGTCTCAACTTAAAAAAAAATGCTACTTTCAAAAAATTTACTCTTTAATATTTAAAAAAAAAATCAATCGACTACTTAATATTTTATTTTAGAACATTGTTGTACTTTGGATCGACAATGTATATATCTTCAAGTTCCTTCCTTTATACTTATTTATCATTTTTATTTTTATTTTCTTTTTCCTTCTTTAGTTGTATTATTAGATTTTGTAATAATTTTTCTTTGAGATAGAATGGTCCTTATACCACAAGAACTTTCATTTCCATGAGTCTCATACCCGTCCTCTCATATTTCTCATTTTTTATTGTTTTTGTTCTAACACGAGTTACAATTTACTAACTCTCTACCAAAATGTTTAACTAGAATTTAGTATAAGAATAAACTCCTATCATCTTAAAGACCATGATGTCAAACTATTTAATTTGGTTTTCTCCCCTATACACCTTTCACTAATCAAACTATTTTTATTTGTCTTCATTGCAATGAGATTTCTCCAATCTCCATATTTTAAAGGCTAACTTTTTTTTTTCATAAAGTGCTGCTCTAGTTCTGAAAATACTATCTATATTTTTTCCATAAGTGTCTCATAAAGAAAAAATATCCTTCACTCTTATACCACCATTACTCCTTTGGATAACACACTTTCTCCCAACTAATGTAATGCATCTTTGTGTCTTCCTTGTCACTCCATAAAAATCTCACTTTGAATATATGTCATTTTGTTTGATATTTTAAAGAAAGAAAATATAATAGAAATATAGTTGTCAACACTAAATTAAGTAAACACAACTTTCGCAAAAGGACATAAATATATCAATGGAGTCAATTTTTTATACACTTTTTAATAATAGATTTTCATACAGATTAATTCCAATAGTTAGCCCCAATAAATAAAGAGAACTTCAAAATTCTACGGTTCAAATTTTCAAAATTCTACAGTTCAAATTTTCTACATAATCTCCTATATTACCTTTCTCTATTTCAAATGCTCTAAAACTAACTACTCTTGAAAAAGTTAATTTTGACTATTAGAACTAATTTAAAACTTGTTATGAGACTTTTGCTTGTCACTATTTTTTCTTCTTGATTTCTCTTAGAATGATTATATCATCTACATAGTATAAAATATTCATTTATACTTTGTCACTTTGTAATTTAAACCTTGAAAACAATTTTTTTCTATTTTGTTTTCCTTGTCAAACTACTTAAACTCCTTCTAATATAATAATAATGAAAGGTGACAATGAATCTCCTTTCTCAAAACCTCTATTTACATTAAACTTTTTTAAATTTCTCTTTTCCTCGAGATATCATTTAATAAAATTGATATTATATTAGGATGCAAACAACCCTTAATGCAAGATGTTCATTTTTTACAAAATCTCAATCTTTTAAGTATGTATAATAAGAAGTTTTAGTCCACTATCTTGTATGTCTTTTCATAATCAACTTTAAATTAACACTAAACATCATTTTCTCTCGGCCTCATCAATAACTTCATTTGCTATATGAACACTTTATAATAGGTTCCTCTCTCCTAAGAAAGCACTTTAAAATTTATAAACTATAACCCAACAATGATATAGGTATGAATTCTCTTAATTATGTTGAATTTTTGAAGTATAAAAGTGATAAATGATGGATTACCTCCTCTTAAGAACTTTCCATACTCATGAAATTTCTTGAAAAGCCTAATAAAAATATTTTCCAACATTCCTTAATGAATTTGTTTCACCTATCGGATCCTATGCTTTTGTGATTATCACATTCTCGAATTGTGTCTTTAACTTCTATAACCTCAAACGTAAAAGTTAGAAAAAAAAAATTATGGAAATTTTTAATCTTCTTGAAATTTTTCACTTCATCTAAATTAGGCATACTTCACTTTTCCTCATTAAACCTATCCTTAATTTTTTTATTTTTTTTTAAGTTCCTCTTTTATGAAACCTATTTCTACACCCAATTTTGTATTTCTCTCAACATATTTTTTCTCCTGTTCGAGTTGATGTTTGCATGGTATAATTTACTATTGTAGTCTCCCTTCCTTTAGCCATCTAAATCTTGATTTTGACTTAGTAATATGCATTATTGCTTTTGGAAATTTCTCTTGTAGGTTCCTTTTCTTCCAAACATCTTTCTCATTAAGATTTACTTCCTTCTCCTTTTTGTTCAAGTCATTTTTCTCCTTCTCTATTTGTTTATAATTATTGTGAATACTTTTAAAGTGATTCTCCTTCCACCATCTCAAACTTATTTTTAATCCTCATATTTCTTGTCATTTAACATGTAACCACCTTCATTGTAGTGTCTCATTCCTTCTTTTTCTCTAACCAACAATCCAACATCCTAAAAGGTTTTGATCCCCATTCTTGCTTTTCAATTTTAAAAAAGAATCAAACAATGATTTGAAATATTCCTTCTAAAGAAAACAAAAAATTCTACTCCATGTACTCATCCAGTCATTTGTTATCAATCGGCTATTAGTTTTGCTTTTAGCCTTCTCATTTGGTACATATGAGGTAAATGATCCCCCAATCAAAGATACATCCTCCACTTCCATGTCCCTTATAAACTCTTGAATTTTCTTCTCTCCCTCTTATTATAATATCTTATGCTCTCCATTATCCATTCAATACTACTCTAGAACTAATTAAAATTTTCTAATAAGCATTCAAGGTTATTAGTATTGGTTTCACTTTTTGAATCAACTCTACCCATTTAGGTACCTTCTAATCATACTGACACAGATTATTTACTAATTGTGACAATCTTCATTCCCCCTTCTGCTGCCTTTTAAGACCGGCATAATCACAGCTAGTAAAAGAAGTTTCAAATATGTTTTTATCCAACAAACACAACAATCATTTAACTGAATTTATTGTTTGATTTTCCTTCCACTACACCTCTGAATTTCCTCATAGATTCACAAGCATTTTTGTGTATATATCATTTATTTTATCTCGTGATAATGTTGAGTCTATACAATTTAATTTATTTACAATTGTATTTTCAATTGTATTTTTTTGTTTGCTAAAAGTTATTTAATAAGTTTTTATAACTTTTTCCCTAAACCCCCTAACATTATAAGACAAAATCCTCATTATACCCCACCTTTCTTTCTACATTTACTATATTAACTGTAATCATTTTCACTCAATCTTTTTTTTAATATTTACCAATCTTTTATAATCTAATTTTTCTCACCTCCTTCACATTCTCATAATTTTCTCCCTAATTTTATTTTCTACTATAATTTTTATTTTCTACTACGTTATTATTTATTAATTATAATTAAATCTACAATGTTATATATAGGATGAACGGATTAAGTGTTTAAAGGATTAGTGAGAGAAAAAAAAATTATTCCCAAATACCAACATGTGTTGAGTGTTTAAAAACTAATAAAAGAACGAAACTTTATGTAACAAATAAATGAATGAGGTATGATACTGCATGTACATTAGAAGAAAAAAAAAGGTTCAGGCAACACCTATTCAAAATATCTTTGTCAATATTTTTGTTTATGAACAAAACAAACAATAGAGAGCATTAGTTGTTCTACATAGTGATTTTCACACAATAAAAAAAATACCATTATAAATTTTTCTAATAAACCTTTTCAAAAGACTTACAAAAAATGAAAATAAAGAACAAAACAAAAATTTTCATAAATTAAAATTAATTTAGATACCAGTTAATTTAATTTTAAGTCAATTTCTCTATAAATTAATTTTTAACTTATGCAGATCCAAATATCAAAAATATTCTTTGACAAGCCTACCCACTGCTTCCTATATATTTTAAAAACCAAAATAGGTATTTAGTTAATTTTCAATTTACATTATATTGAGTTTGAATTAGTTTATTGGATGTAGGAATGCATAATTTAATCTCATAGGTGTGCTATATATTTATTACACTATATTATTTTCACATTACTCATAACTATGAATAAGAAATTAATTTCTCTCGTTTTTTTAATTTTTAATATATGAAAATCTTAAAAAAAAACAAAAAAAAAAAAACAATGGTAATAGTGTGAAATCTACCTTACTTTGAATTTAATTGAAAAAATTTACTTATACTTCGATAATTTTTTTATAAACTATCGAAGTTATATATATATATAGATAGATAGATATAGATATAGATATATAAAGAACAAAAGAATATGTAGAGTAAGAGTGTTTAGAATTCAATCCATCTCTTCCTCTAATTTGAACCAACCTCTTTTGATTTAGGTCTAATGTTGCCTTTTATTTAAAAACTTTGTTTTGTTAAGGAATTAACTTAGATTACTTAATCCCATTTGTTATTAGAAGGCGAAAAATGACTTCACTGTTAACTTTATTAACTTTAACTTTTGTAGTTTTGATTAAGCTTGATTTGTGCAGTTGTATTTTAACTTTAATTTACATCTTAATATCATTATATATTTTGGTCTAATTTGATTTTAGTTGTAGTTTTTGATTTTGGCGTGAAGTACCTACAATCACTAGCTTAGGTGAGTGCAATGTTAATGTTTAGATATTTGATTATAAGAAAATCTTTTAAAATATTTTTACCTAGATGTACCTTTATATTTAGGAAAAAATACTCCTTTCACAACTATAACATGGTGGGACATGATTACGTGATTAAGGACAATGTTATCTTTTCATAATTTTTGTATAATGAAATAAAATTTGAAGAAAATATTGATGAGGTTGGCGCCAGTTTATTAGAAGGGAAAGTGTTTGAGCAATTGAGTGAGTGAGTGCCTGAGACTGAGTGAAGAACAGTGGGAGAAAATGAAATAGGTGGATTTCGGGAGAACTGTAAAAGGAATAAGATATAATAAGGAAGTTGTAGTGTCAAAATCGTTAAAGAAGAAGAAAATTTTAGAGTTTTTTGATCTTCAAGGTAGGGTAGGTATGCGAGAATTGAAAATAAGTTTAGATAGAAACAAAACAAAGAACAAGTAAGGGAATCCCTCATTGCAAATGGAGAAAAACCAAGTTGTGAAAAGGGACACCACTCCGCTATCCAAAACGGAAACCGCCCACGAAGCACCTTACCTCACCTCTTCACTGGAGAATTAACACTAACCGACCAACCACCGTTCCAAACCACCATCTCTGAAACGAGTCTCCAAACTACCACCGCTCTAACACCTATGATGACACCCACTCACCCTACCAATCCTCTTTTCACATTCAAGAATCCTAAAACTCAATAAAAAAAATTCATTTCTTTAACACAGTCTGCACTGCCATATAAGTGTCAAGTAACATTGTCAAATGATTGATATGTCACGTGATGATGTAAAATCATCAGAGCTCTTATATTTATACTAGTTTTCATGGACCAACCTATACAAAATTTATCAGAAGATCCAAATAGGTCATAGTTATAATTTGAGAATAATTTTTAATCATGTTTATTTAAGAATACGTGATAGTCAGACATGTCAACATTTAAAATCTATCTCAATTAAAGATAATGAGACTCAATCAATTAAGATGTATGGTTGAGATGACTTCTCATTATTTTGATGACCAAGACTATCTTGATCGTCCAATAATACAATAGCTCTTAAATTCAGATAATTCTTCCAAAAAAAAATTAGTTTTTTTATTAAAATAATTTAGATTCCAAATTATATATCACTCACATCCTATATTCTATATATTTACTTAATATATTTTAATACATACAATTATGATCCTTTTATAGATATGGTGTTAAAACATTTTGGATTGTAAATTTTTTTACATAATCTATTCTAATAATAAAAATTTAGTTTCTCCATATTAATATTTAAAAATAAAAAAATATTATAATATTTTAAAATATTATAATATAACAGTTTTATAAAAATAATAGAAGATTAATGAAAACTTGTAAGTTTTTAAAATTTAGAGACCCTTAATACTTAGAAACAATATAGAGAAGGCTGTTTACATAAATTATTTTACAAGCATGTTTTTGCACATATTTGTATTAGAAATTTAATTATATTTTATGATATATATGTTAAAGATAAAAGGAATATTTGATACAAAAGTTAATATTCTTAAATAATTTAATGAAATTTTAAAAAAATATTTGATTATTTTTGTTTAAGACATACTTTGAAGTTCAGGCTTTTGATTTTTAGTCTTAATTATGCTCAACCCATCAATTTATTCTTCAAATGCGAGGTTAAATTTCAATTTAGAAAAAAAAATTAACTCAATCAAATAAAAGATAAATATAATCAATTTTTAATTTGTCAAACAAATACTCTGGTAATTTTATATGAATGCAACTTATATTTTATTTTAAAGCTCTATTAAAATATATGGTATACACCTTAATCTCTTAAAAAATTTATAAAAGATAAGTTAAACATTTCATTTTTTTTAAATAAATTAAATTATAAAAGTATAAATAAGTAAACAAAAAGAAGATAATGTGATTTTTGCCCTATCTATAAAATTGAAACTAAAAATAATAATTTTGAACAAAAACATGTGAGTGTAAACACATTTATTATAAAAAATATAATACTGTTTGATCTTATTATAAAAAATATAATACACAATGAAAAACAGACAAGAAAGATATAAATCCCATCAAACAGTAAAAAGAGGAACATCAAGAAATTGAAGTTTGGAAGATAGCACAATCTACTTTTTTGACTTAAGCATGATTTACACAAACCGTGTTTAGCAACAGTGTCTAAATCATCATCAAATTTAAACATTATCATAGCAGCAAAAGAAAGCTTTCTCTTCTTTCTTCTTTTCAAATTAATAAAAATTCATATTTAACTGTTCTGTTTGTTTTTGTTTTGGTACATTTAACTGTTTGTTGCTTTGAATCTGTGTAATAATTTTTGGATGATATATGCTTACTGTTTCATTCAATATATCATTGTAATTAACATCATATTTTGTTATATTGACATCATATTTTTTTATAATGAGAGTATTTTTTTTATGGTATAACTTTCATTTAAAATAAAAATAACAACAAATATAAAAATAATTTGATTTCTTTGTACTGTATTAAGATTTTTTACACTTTATGTTATATGATTAAAGAGTAAATAATTTACATATTAAAATCATATATTATACTTGAACATGTTTCGAAGTTTTTTTTATTATGTTTGTATTTAGTATTTAAAAAAAATTATTCTTTTTTGTACAAATTATTTTAGTCTATTTATTTAACTTTTTTTTCAAAATGAAAATTTTGAAATAAAATAACTAGAAAAAGATTTAAATATAACAATGTAAACTTAAAATTAATTAGTGAATAAAATATTTTTAATTAGTCATATTTTAGCACTATTAAGAATTAAAACAAATATTTTAATAACTATACAACTATTAATTTTAAATTTAGGAAAATAATTTACTCTAAATTTAAATTACTAAAAATATTTAAACTTCTATATTTTTCTACCTTAAATTCACTTTTAGTTTATGTAACTTTATTAATAGCATATTAGGTCTTTTAGAATATCAAATTTTAAATTTTTCTAGCATTAATATATGATCTAATTTATAAAAAAAAACAAAAAATACCAACATGTCTTAATGATAATAAATATTAAAACTTAAATTTTTATTATTAATACTTGAATAAGTGACTATGAATATTATTATTAATAAATACATCACACAATTATATGTTAGAAATTATATAATATGTTAATAATGAATAAAATTGTTTAATATTGAAAAATAGAAAAATCAAACATATAACTAAATTATCATAAAAATTAAAATTACATATTTATAAAATTAGGAAAATTAAAAAATAAACTTCAAATTATTTTTAATAACACAGCATCTTACTTTATTGATTTTTATTATAGTAAATTAATATTGAAAACAACAACATTAATGATTTTTTATTGATAATGTAACTCTGTTACTATGTGTAATATATCAAGATTGACCGGTCAAGACTCACAAATGAGGAGAGAGATTTTACGGCTGCCTTTACATGACTAGCCAATCAGAACCTGCCACATCAGCATGTTGAGTCGCATGTGATTCCTCCTCTCACGAAAAATTGACCAGCCGATAATTTAGAATCAAAATCAAACGGCGCAGAGACGTATGGAAAACGTAACAGGTTCCATCTCTCTATCCGTTCAACACGTGGCTCCACCGGCACAACCAGTTCCAGGTTATTTAACGGTGAACATTTCGGGGCCCCACTGCCACTGTCCACGGTCGCCTTCTCCTATCGCGCCCGCCGCCTACAGGACAATCCAAAAAACAAAATAATTTTATTTTAATCATAAAAATTTCATAACAAACAAATAATAATGATAAAAAATTAGGAAGTAATAATTATTTTTTAATTGTGCATTAAGCTATGATTTAAGGGAGATAAGGGGTTGGAGAGAGGGTCCTCTCTTTCAGATTTTGCTCCAAAATCAGAACAACCAAACCTTCCATCTGATTTGCAGAGAGTTTTCTCAAGGGACCAACCAGAGACAACCAAGGACACTGTAGAGAGAGAAAGTGGTTCTTTCTGTGAGTAACATGCAATAGATATATTATGTATAAATATATATATAGAGAGAGAAAAAAAGCTGAAGATTGTTGTTCAATTTGAAAATTGCCATCAAGTACCCTTTTTTCTGTTCTTATTTTTTGGTTGGTTTTGGTTCCTATCCAACCCTGTAAGTTTCTAGCATTGTTTCTCTCTGCTTGCCTATTTTTCTTTTGTTCTCTTCTTCAAGTATTGCTCTCTATGAATGGGGGGCAACAGTGACTTGCTTTGCGTGTTTGGTTTTCTTCTGTTATGTGGAGATCTTGATTGAATTTTGGTTTTTCTAGTTGAATCGTGACGCGTAATGAATGATGGGTTGAGTTAAAAGTTTCAAATTTTTGTTGCTACATTGGGATGTTGGATTCATTTCTGCATTAGTGTGTTCAATTGAAGTTGGTGTTGTTTCTGGCGTTTTGCATCTTTGGGATCTATCTATCACACAAGGGGCATTTTTGTTTTTTCCTCTAACCAAAGGTTTCATCTTTGCTATACCATGACAAAAATAAAGGGAAATAAAAAAAGTGGTTTTTGGGGATTTATGTAGGTGATTGGTTGAACGTGTTTCGATCTGAAGAAACTTTTGTGAGGGGTGTTGATTAGATGGGCCTTGCATGCTGTGATGGATGTTTAAATTTGTGCAAAGAAGTAAAAGGGGGCAAAAATTGGGAACTTGTGAATTGAATTGGATTTCATCAATTCTGTTTGAACAGGCTCTTGATTTTGCTGTGGTGGATTGAAGTTGGAGGCGTTTCTCTAGCTTTCTCTGTGGCGGAGACATGTTGGACGGTCGTTCGTGCGTTGTTCCGAGGTTGTTTTCCAGCACTTGCCAGGCGGAGAACGACTGGTCTTACATGAAGTGCTTGCTGGAGTTGGACATCAAGAATGGAAAGCGCCCTATGGATATTGATGATGTTGAGGATGAGCCCCAGCAGCCAAGGAAGTGTACTAGGAAGTTGGATTCTTACGATAGAGTTGAAATGGCTCGAATTTCCTTTCAAAGGCAATCTATTGAGGCCAAGGATTCCGTTGTTTCCCAGATGGATCAGGAGACCATTCAGCTATTGAGTGTTTGTGAAGGAGTTGTGGGAGAAGATGGAGCTTTGACCCACCAGCTATTGGGTGAGCAAGAACAGGACGGTGATGCTGATTTGATGGATGTTGGTGACCATCAATCCGGTGAACAAAAGCAGGCTAAGTCTGCAGATGATGTATCAGATTTCGGTGTGAGGCTATCGGATGAAGATCGGTTGCAGCATGATGAGAATCTAATGAATTCAAGTGAGCAGCAATCCGAGCAGCAGCAACATGGTGGGGATTCTTCAGATTCCGGTTCTCTCTTGCCACGCATGAACCCTGACAGCTCACTCGCCTGTCTCAGCCGCTGTTCAAGGTCAGACTATGGTTCTCTAGCCTCGCTGAATAGGAGCTTCCGGAACATAATCCGAAGTGGTGAACTCTATCAATGGAGGAGACTGAATGGTATTATGGAGCACTGGATTTATTTTTCCTGTGCCCTCCTGGAATGGGAGGCCTATGATCCAATCCGCCAGAGGTGGATGCATTTGCCAAGGATGGCTTCTAATGAATGCTTCATGTGTTCAGATAAGGAATCTTTAGCTGTAGGTACTGAGCTACTTGTGTTTGGGAGGGAGCTAAGATCCCATGTCATTTGCAGATACAGTCTCTTGACAAACTCATGGACATCTGGAACGAGGATGAATGCTCCAAGATGCTTGTTTGGCTCAGCAAGCCTTGGAGAGATTGCAATATTAGCTGGTGGGTGTGATTCAGAGGGACACATACTTGACTCTGCTGAATTATATAATTCTGAGACACAAACATGGGAAACACTGCCAAGTATGAAGAAACCAAGGAAAATGTGTTCTGGGGTATTTATGGATGGAAAGTTTTATGTTATAGGGGGGATTGGGGGAAGTGATTCTAAGGTTCTAACATGTGGAGAGGAGTACAATATGCAAACTAGGACATGGACAGAGATTCCTAACATGTCCCCAGGAAGAAGTAGTAGGGGTCCTGAGATGCCTGCAACAGCTGAGGCACCACCTCTGGTTGCTGTTGTGAATGATGAACTATATGCTGCTGATTATGCTGATATGGAGGTTAAGAAGTATGACAAGGTGGGAAAAGTGTGGCTTACCATTGGGAGACTGCCCGAACGAGCAGTGTCAATGAATGGCTGGGGTCTTGCATTCAGGGCATGTGGAGATAAGCTAATTGTGATTGGTGGACCTAGGACTCATGGTGAGGGTTTTATTGAACTCAATTCATGGGTGCCTAGTGAAGGGCCTCCACAGTGGGATCTACTTGCTAGAAAACGTTCTGGCAACTTTGTTTATAATTGTGCTGTGATGGGATGTTGAAGCATTGAATTGTCAAAGTTAACACATTTTGATGCTTCAAGTCCAAGGAGTTGCACAACATTGATTCATCCATTGACACAGGATTCTTGCTAATTGGTACATTGCCCCCCTTATTTCTTTCTATGATATTTTTCTTTGAAAGGTTGGGGATGATGGGGACAAGATTCAGATATTACTCAAGATTAGCTGAAAAGTTTTGTGGGGAGGAGCTATTCAGTCTTTTTTTTTTTTTTTTATGTTTAAAATTTCAACCACTATTTT
>Ga0209700_107201_pt1 | contig 16062 bp, 9 predicted proteins | sample SiratroredBW_FD_187528 | JGI IMG/M metagenome (GOLD analysis project Ga0209700, IMG submission 187528) | Root nodule microbial communities of legume samples collected from California, USA - Siratro red BW (SPAdes) (version 2) | ecosystem: Host-associated > Plants > Roots > Nodule | place: USA...
AGAACTGCTGGAAGATAAAAATAAGCCAAGACTTGGATCTTCTTTAATATATTTGAGAATTCTAATTGTTGCATTGTAGTGAGCAGTTATAGGTTTATCAAGAAACTGAGAATGTTGTTGAACAGAAAATATTATGTCAGGGTTGGGTATTAGTGAGATATATAAGTCTTCCAATCAACCTTCTATAGGCATGAACATCAATGAAAGACACACTTTTAGTAGAAGACAATTTAACAAGATTGTCCATAGGAGTGACTGTAGGTTTGCAGGCTAAACGACCTGCATCTGTTAACAAATCCAATGCATATTTCCTTTGATTCATCATTATCTCTTTCTTACTTCTTAGCTTCTTGCTACTTCAATACCAAGAAAATATCTTAAATCACCAAGATCCTTGATTTTGAATGTCTTATTCAAAGCTTCTTTGACTCGGTCAATCTCTTTTTTATCATTTCCTACCAAAATTATATCATCTACACACACCAATAATGTCGTAAAAGATTCTTCATAAGAATTAATAAATAAGGAATAATCATTCATAGATTGAGTATTTCTCACAAAAAAAAGGATGACAATTTAACAAACCACTCCCTGCTAGCTTGCTTAAGGCTATATAAAGCCTTTTTAATCTACAAACTTTTCCTGGTTGAATAGAAGTCAATCCAAGAGGAGCAACCATGTATACATCTTCTTTCAACTTTCCATGTAAGAAGACATTATTTATGTCTAACTATTTCAACTCCCATTTACATATAGAAGCTAGAGAAAGAAGCAACCTTATAGTGACCATCTTTGCTACTGGAGAAAAAGTTTTAAGGTAGTCAATGCCCTCTGTTTGTGTGTATCCCTTTGCCACTAATCTTGTTTTATATCTTTTAACAATCCCATCAACATTATACCTCATTTTAAATATCCATTTGCAACCTATGGCAATTTTGTTCGTAGGAAGAAGAACAGTCTCCCATGTTTGATTTGACTCCAAAGTAGATATCTCACAACTTCAGAATAAGTGTTCGGCTCAACATGTGAAGAAATAGATATAAGAAAAGATTTATAAGAAGGTGACAGATTATTATAAGACAAAACAGAATTCAAAGGATATTTAAATCTAAAAGATGTATTGGAAACATTGAGATTACAATGATAATCCTTTAGATACTCAGGTGATATTTTTGTTCTAGTACTCATTTGAATTAACTGTGTTGTTTCATGATTTTTATTGAGGTTTTGGTCTGTATGGGAACAAACTTCTTCAAGGATCTGAATGTCTGATTCATTATCATTATTAACATTATTTTAAATATTATCACAGGGTGCAAAAATGACTTGTGATGGCTAACTCAATAGGTTAATCTTTTGTAAAAAGATTTTGATCATGAATGTTTGGACTGTTAGTTTCATTACTAGTATCCTTAACCTTTTGATATGAAAAAACATGTTCATAGAAGACAACATCCCTAGACACGAAAATTTCTCTTAATTGAATATTCAACAAAATATATCCTTTTGTCCTCCTTTTAAAACTAATAAAAACACATTTTGATGCCATTGAATCAAATTTACTTCTATTTGTTGACAAACTGCTAGCATAACATAAAGATCCAAACACCTTTAATTGATTAAAATCTGTGGAGTTTTGTAAAGCATTTCATGAGGAGAAAAATCATTTAAAACAGGTGTGGGAAGCATGTTTATAATATGCGCAGCATGTATCACAAAATATGACCAATAAATTTTGGGTAAATGAGATTTTATCATGAGAGTTCTTGATACATTTAATAAATGACCATGTTTCCTTTCAACTATATTATTTTGTTGTGGAGTATTGACACATGAAGTTTGATGTATTATAACAAAATTAGTCATGAAAAATTCAATCTCATTAACTTCTTATTATTTTTATTGCTGTATCAAATTGTGTTTTAAATAAAAACAACAAAATTTTCCAAAATCTTAAGAACTTCATATTTATGTTTTAAAGAAAAAACCCATGTCAGGTCAAGAAATATTTATGACCATTAATTAATGATAATGAGTATGGTCTCCACACATCAACATGAATTAAATCAAAACATTTTTTAGATTTATATGCACTAAGAGAAAGGGAGAGTATTTTTTATTTTGCAAAATGACAAATATCACAAATAAAAATTTGTTAAAGTTAACAATAAATTTATTTTTGATAACATCATTAGATTTGTTTTAAACATGCCCTAACCCAAAATGTCAAAGGTTTCAAGATCATTAGCAATAAAATTGATAGTATTGATGATATGTGGAGATTTGACAGATTTGATTTGAAAGGGATCATGGGTGTATAAAGTCTATCTTGCATCTTAACTGATCCAATCACTTTCAAGGAGTTTTTGTCCTTAATGTGACAACCATTAAAATAAAAAATAATCACACAAGATAAATTATCAATTAACTTTGCTACTAAAAGAAGATTAAAAGTGAAGTTAGAAATGTAGAAAATATTATCTAAGACATGATCTTGATTGATAAAAATACTTTCAGAATAATTTGCAATAACTTGATTTTCATTTGGTAATTTGACAGAGATAGGATTAATTTGATGATGTGAAGTGAAATAAGTCAATGATAAACAAATATGATCAGTAGCACCACTATCAAGAATCTAAGAATTAAAGGAAGAGAGAAATTTATTACTAATGTGTTATTATGTTGGAAAGAATGACAGAGATTTGATTAGAGTAATTGTCACTCAATTTAGACAGTTATAGAAGAAGTAATAATAATTTATATTGCTCAGAAATAAAACTAATTTGTTGAAAATGTACCTTGAACTTTTATAATTCTGCTGATTATTATTAAAGTCTCCTTAATTAATTTATCTCCCATTTGAGTAAACTAATTCAATAAAGTTTCAAAAGTTAATAGAAACAATTCTTAGATTATAGCACGTTGTTCTTTATTAACTCAATAATTTAAAATATTTTAATCAAACATTCCAAGTTATATATATTTAAATTAAAATCAAATGTCCTTATTTGTTTTAATTTTATTCTACTAATGAATATCCATGCCACAGTTTTAAACTACATGTTTCTTTGAGAACCATGTTGTTCAAACTACATATTTTTGTTGCATTTTAGTTTTTGCACTTCCGAAAAATTTTAAAAATGTGATGGCAATCGTGAAATAGTCGGGCAGATTTTCCACATTTAAATATATTTTTGTGGCTAAATATATTCGCATTTTTCCCCTTAAAAAATGTTTTGACTTTTACTTTTTTGTAATTTTTTATTTTATTTTTTTTTCTGAAAGAAAAAATACTTTTTCCTGAAAATACGTTATCATTATTAGCCTTTAGTTCTTATCAGATATTTTTTAAATCGACTAATTCCTACATAAATAAATTAACGGTGTGTTTGAACTAACTTACCCTTATAAATACTTGAAAAAAAAAAGAATTTCTGATCTGTATAAATTAAATTAATTTATGTAAAAATTAGAAAAATAATATAAAAATTATAAAATTTTAAACTAACTTATGAAAAAACTAACTTTAACAGACAACTTAATTTGAATTCTTTTGGTGAATTTTTTTATTGAAGTACTTATGATTTGTCCAAATATATTCTAAAATAAAAGTGACTTGTTTTTCAGAAAAATAACGTAACTTTTAGAGAGAAAAAGTATATTTATTCCTTTAGATATGTAATTGAATTATACTCTCAACATAATTGGTAAAGTGGGCAGAAAAATGTATAGTTGATACATGCAGCCTCTCGTGTATTGATTATGTTATTATTCGAAAGGAATATAAGACATTAAAGGAGTTAAAAGGGAGAGTGAAAGATAGATAGATACTCTTTGTCGGCCTCAACTATCATCTTCTAGGAACTTCATGGAAAAGAATATCATCACTGGTGTGGCTCATGGCTTAAAAATCACTTGGAGTAACACAAAATTGATTCTTCTATCTTGAACTTTCTCATGAAGGTCCAACTTATCTTTAATTTTATAAAAAATAAAAATATGTGTTAAATATGATTATAAAACTTAATTAAGTTCTAAGTGTTTTTTATAAATTTAAGTATTTTTAAACATGTATTTATTACATTTCTTTTATTGAGTAGTCAAAATTTAATATTATCAAATTGAGTTTATGTTATTTTTATCTTCTCTTTATTTTCGTTAATTGGGTGATATAAATTTTATTTTTCTTACATCATTTCACTTATTTATATCCACTTGTTAAGGAATGTAAGGTCTTGAAATTAATATAAAATGATATTATAAATATAAAATTAATAGAAAAATTAAAATGTTAGGATTGAAAATATAAAATTTTTAAATATTTAGTTAAATGAAAATTTTTTAATAAGATCTCAATTGAAAATATTTAAATTTATGATAGACTTAAAATCTGATTAAACATTTTCGTTATGTTAAAGAAAGGTTTATCTTCAAACTCTAGGTAATTAACTAGTAGTATACTTTAAATTATTAATATTTTTTTGTAATATATGATTTTTCTTTTTTTTTCTTTTAGAAGAGATGGTTTAAAAAGATTAAATGTTAAAATTTTAAATTATGTTTTAAGAATATAAACTAGAATTTGAATTATTTAATTACTAATAATTTTTTGCAATTTATCGTTTTTTATATGTTTCTATATTCTTTTTGTATTCTCTTTCTTTTGAAAGTTGGTTTGTCATTTCATCTAAATTAATCCAATTTGATCGGAATTTACTTTGGAAAGTAAGTTTATATTTACGTTAAATACTTTCTTCAATTTTCTCTCTAGTTTTATTTGTGATTATCCTAGAGTTTTACAAATTTAATCAATTGAGAATTTCTTTTAGTGGCCTAATTTCTTATCATTATATTATTGATTATATTATTAAATTAGGTGGTGTAGCTTAGGATTTTTTTGGGATTTTGAAGGTTTCCGGTTCTTCCTCTTAATTTAGAGATGTTACTGCGTAGAAGGCAAACAACTATTAGCTAAGGGGGTTTGAATTTTGTCTAGAAATTGTTTGGAATGGTTTAAGATTATATGAATTAGTATGTTGATGGTTTGATAACTAATGATTTATTTGAGTTTGAATTTTGTTGGGTATAATGTTTGGATGGTTTTGAAAGTTATAATGTTTAAATTAGTGATAAAAGCGTGGTTTTGATGATATCAATTAGTTAGAAGGGTGGTAATACTTTGGCACTATTATTCATTTCTTACCTCTATTTAACACTCTTATATATTATTATTTTATTATTTATATAATACTTTATTACATACAGCAGTGTCAAATAGGATGTAAAAATGAACAGTGGTGTCAAACAAATATTTCTCTAGTTAGAATAATGTTAGATTTCGAATATGTAAAAAGAGTTAGCTTAATTTTGAGAAATAGTTGTGCAATATGTTGATTTTGTTATTTTCTATATATATTATTTTAGTAAAATCCATTATCGCTCAAGCATCTATATTTAACCAATAAAGCTTCTTGCTCAAGTTGTAGCTTAAGGTTGAAGGAAGATATATATTGAAGTAATTATTTCTTCTCTAGGTTCCTTACCGCTCAAGTCAAACTTAACAACTAAAGTAAAATCGCTCAAGCAACAAAAGAAATAAAGTTTGTAATGAGATTTTGTAAGTAATGTGGGGCCAGAAAGGTCCACTAGTACAAAAAACATCATATTTTACATCAGGATAATACGTCAGTTAAAACAAAATCGATGTAAACAATAATACATCGCTCAAGTAATGATAATATGACACTTGAGCGATAAAGAGTCAATGTTAATTTTCTCTAAATTAGAAGCTCGGAACTCAAACACTAATTGGTCACTCAAGCGAGGTTTAGGCCAAATCAATAGTTTTCTCTCTCATCCCTTTTGGATATCGCTCAAGTGCTTAAATGACATTCAAATTATATAACATATCGGTCAAGCAAAGATCCCACTCAAGCTATGTATAATTTTGCTCAAGGGGCAAAATTGTGGTTCAAGGAACATTTACTGTTGGTGTAAATATGAAGAGACTTTTTATTTTCTATTGCTTCAAGTTGAATGTTGATGATGTGTTATTCTTACTATGTTGAAAATAAAATTGAGAAATCATAGAGTGTGATTGATGAATATAATATTATATGAATTATGAAAGTAATAATTAGAGTAATAATTACACACACATTATCAATATATGTGTATTAGTCTTTTAGAAATGGTCAATGTATGTGTATGGAAGCATATTAGCATAAGTTTTCATTGAATAGAAATGACTTAATCATTCCACAACTAATGAAAATCCAATAATGACTATAAAAGTTATAGATAATAATGATGAAAGTATTGATTTAACAAAAGAAAATAATGTTATTGATGAAAATAATAACAATAATAATTAAGTATATGTTTTATATTATTTTATAACACAAATTTTGTTATTAGTTATGTATATTCTTGTTAATGGTATAGATTTAAGTAAACGTTATGTATTTATATATTTTCATCCATCTATCTATATACCTATTTGCTTTTTTTTTTATTTATAAACCCTAAACTCTAAACAATTACTAATAATATAATAATAATGAAAATTAATATTATATGATCATCATTAATTTATAAACATTAATAAAACTTTTATTGATTGTATTGTTATAAAACAATAGTTATATCATATGATATTAAGTACTTATTTGTGACATGTATATTTTTCCATTTTAATTAATCACATGATAAATATATTTATCATTATTAACATGATATATATATATATATATATATATATATGAAAGCTTTTTATTAAATATATAAAAATAAATTTATGATACATTATTATTGACACAAATATTTTATTATTGTAATAGTTAATAGTTTGTTTATCACTCGTTATAAATAAATATTAATTTATAAATATTTATTAGATTTTATATTAATTATATTTTTATAGTAAAAATAATTTTATTTGTACAATACTATAAATATATATATATATATATATATATTAATTTTTATAATATAATTTGTTGGAGATCTCATTTTGACTAGAGATAAGTTAATTCATAGTATACAAATGAGTATAAATCTCACTTTACAAACCAATTTTGTAAGGTTGAGTTAGATTTGAAGTTCACTTATGGTTTAAGAACTTGTCCTGGCAAGGTTTAGTAGGTTTATCATGTTATTCACTATCATTTATCAAATCATCCATAAATATTTAATCTTGCAGACGAATTTGAGGAATCTCTGGACGTAAAGAGTATGTATTGAAAATCTTAGATGGATTAGAGATAATGTAGTTCATAATGTATAAATAAATGCAAACTTTACTTTATAAGGTTGAGTTAGACATAAAATTTAGATGACTATTATGATATCTTTTACTTTTATCATTATTACAAATAATATTTATGATAATTAGAAAATTAGTACAAATAAGTGAATAACGACAAAATTTATATTTATTACTAAATTCTTTTTTAAAAAATCATATTTCTTATAATAAGGTACTAAAAGATATTTAAAAAAATCTATTAAGATTAGTTTTCAAAAAGTTATAAAAGTTAAGAGATCCGAGAAAAAAAAATAAACACTATGATAAAAAATAAAGATGACGAAAAGAATTCATATACACACAATACCCTCCAATCAAATTCGTCACAAATAGAAAATTAGTAGTTTTAACTTATAGGACCAATTACCATATATATATAATTTTTATTAAATGTTACAATATATTTCAATGGATTATAATTTTTGAAAATTAATCGTTTGATTGAAAAGTATCAATATATGTACAAAATTTTATATCAGTCTAAAATTGTTATTTTTTTAAAAAAATTAAACAATTAAAATAAGAAAAATTAAATACAAAAGAGTAAGACAAATATTATTATATACATAAATGGCTCAAAGGATATTTTATCTTATGAAAATAAAATTACAGGAAGATAGTGCTTTATAGTGACGCAAAGAATGTTCTTTCTCTATCAACTTATTCCTTCGATTGAAAAAGAGATACATTAGTTTTCTCTCGCTTTAAATTCATATGTATATGTACCCAAATGTAAACTACACGAACAAAACGCTTAATAGCGACGCAAAGAATGTTCTTCACACTCACCAAAAGAAAAGAGTTGGAATATATATATAAAAAAGAAAAATACTGAGATATGTTTCAATAGTTTAAAGACTTATAAGAAAAACAAAATAAAATATGATTTATAAGTTAATATTATTTTATATACAAACTAAAAAGTAAAAAACTTTTAAAAAGTATTAGAGAATTTCTAGAAATTAGTTAATCTATAAATTAATTTTAACTTTAAAAATTCATTTTTTTTTAAATTCTTGTACAAAATTATGTCCAAATATATTTCAGTGAATTTTACTGCATAAAAGGTTTTTTTTTTTATATATTTATATTTAGAGAAACTTCTTCCCACACGAACTTAAAAAAAATTAATTTAATTTCTACATAAAAGTAATTTGTAATAACTCTCTCATCTAAAATTTTAAATACTTTTAATTCATATATAATTTTTATTTATACATTAATGTAGTTCCTTTTTTAAATTTTCTCTCTTTAAAAGTATAAGGAAAAACTGGTTCTATCTTATGTACAGCCCAAAGGTGTGTGTGAAATGAAATTATAATGACTACCAAACAATAATTTATATATGCATACCAATTAATTAATATATAATGTTAACAAAATTCAATATTAAATCATCCACCAAAATTGTACAATATGTTAGATGTAAGAACATAAGAGAAAGGTCTTGTTGAAGTACAATATAAAGGGTTTCAACATATATTAGATTAGAATGAGACTTTGTTTGGCATGCAAAGGCTTTATATAAGCAATGGCTCTTTGGAGGAAGTAACCTTCGTATGAACTTCTGATCTCTAACAACCAATTCAAAACCCTACATAGCATACAACTTGTAGTTAATTACATAATTAAGGAAATTATTGGTTAAGGATTAAATAAGATTTTGGCATCAGTCCAATTTTTTCAGTGTTTTTTTTATATCAATAATTAATAAATATGTTAATATCTAAGTATGACAACTTATTTTGTTACTATTATATTTACGGTGTTGAAGATTCATTTTGATAAAATCATATCAATATATATCTACAACTAGAATAATTAAATGTCAATACCATTGTTTTAAAAGGAATAAATTACTCTCATAACTAAATGATCTATTATTAAAAGTTGGGCATAAAAAAAAATAAGTATTAATTTCGATGAGATTAATTTTGAAGGTACAAAAACTTATTTAACCTTAGCTTATTTATTTTATTTCTATATTTGAACAAATTTTACCTTTTATTTGTATTACTTAAAATCATTTTCGTTCTTATATATGCTATTTTTATTCTCTTGTTTTAGTCCTTGTAAATTTGGACTGTAAGAACTAAAAGAGATTAAAATTGGTATGTGTATAAATTAAAAGAAATTAAATTTATATATAGTTACTAAATAAAAATGAAATTATATATAAACTATAATAAATTATTTTTAATTATATAAACCAAATAGAAAATTTATCTCTTTTAATTCTAATTCATATTATTTATAATCTCTTTATGAATTTAAACGTCAGATATTAAAATAAGTTAATTATCTTTTAGTCTTATTATTTATATATTTACTTAATTTGGTTTTATTATTAATAAAATAAAGTTAGTCAAGTTTATCAATCAAAACCAGAGACTTAATCAAATTAATCTTAAAAGATCAAATTATTTTATTTCAAAAACTAAAAGGCTTGATTAAGTATTGTATCAATAAAATGATTAAATTGAAAAATTAAAAATAAACCGTATAAAAAATTATTAAGCCAAAATATTAAAATTGTACTATGAGAACTAAACAGAATTAAAATGTATGTATATAGAGACTAAAACAAATGCATGAACAGAATTACTGAAAGGTAAAATTTGTAGAGTAAACAAGAAATTAATTATGATTATGATCCAAAAGGGTGATTGTACCTTGTGCCATGGAAGTAGCATTGATCATAGGGCTATTCCTTTCTGGTTGAAGTGGTGATCTTTGTGGCGATGGCCTTTCCAGCTTCATAGCAGCATCAAACTTCTTGTGATTACCAACACTTTCTCCATGCAGAACCAGTGGCTTTGTGTCATAGATCTCTGACATGGGATCACTATCCATTGAGGGTGGTGAAATCTGAACCTTGTGATCCCCTTTGAAAGGGTCCTCTTCAGGGCTAATGCATGATGAAGTTGTTCCAAGATCTTGAAGCCTGAGATCATCACTCCAAATCAATGGACTCTTCCCACTTCCACTGTAGGGGCAAACCCTCTTCTTTCCCTCAAACATTCCCTCATTATTGTTTGATGCCATGAACCCCTCAAGTTGCTCACCACTACCACCATACAAGTTCAGATCTTGGAAAGAAGGGTAGTTCAGAGAACAAAACTCCTTCATCACCCCCATCTCACTGCTTCCTTGAGCTCCTCCTCCCATGCCCTTCATGCTTGTGCCCATGTTTTCACCAGCAAGTGTGTGATAAGCCTTCTCCAATATACTTTGCATGTACTTTCCTTGAGCCTCAATCCTCAGCTGAAGGTTTTTCTGAACCTGACATATCATAGTTAATACACCTAAACCCTTGTTAAACATGCTATGACAAACTTAGATATATGAGTTCATTTCAAGGTTTTGCTACATGTTCCAGTTTAAACTGCTTAACTGAAAAGTAAAACCTATTTTTAACTCATCAAGTAAAACTGTTCCACGTAATTGTGTTCGAGAAAATATTTAAAAAATTATATATAACAAATATGAGAATGTGATATAATTATATATATATATATATATATATATATATATATATATATATATATATATATATATATAGGCTCACTTTTTTAAAAATGGTTTATGATAAAATCAAACAAGAACACAATTACATGGACTTTAAACAGCTACGTTTTACCTCTAGTTGTTCATGCAGTCTTCTCTGCACTTCCATTTGCATCCTGCATATTTCATCCAACAACCCAATTAAAAGAATCATAAGAAAAACTGAGTGCATGTTATTGATATTTTTGTAGAAACAATCTGCGTATAAGAAATGCTTTTTCTTCTAGAGTAAACTTTAATAAGCTTCCAGTGAAAAAAAGTGAATTACTTTTCTAAGAATAAGTTAAATCAGACACACACATAATGTATTAATAAACCAAAAAATATATATATATATAAGTAAACTGAAATAATAGAGAAGATGGTGGGAAACCAATTCTCTTGAAATTTCGTTTATTGTGGATATGGATTTAATAGAAGTGAAGTAAGCATACTCGTTCATGTTGCGACCAATCATGGCAGAAGAGGAGCCAATATTTCGTTGAAGTTCTAAAGCAGAAGCTGCCAGCATAAAAAGATGCTAAGAATATAGAAGAAGAAACTTCATGAAGTGCAAATAAGTTAATAAATTAAGGAAAGTGATAAACAACAAAAAGTGGAAGTAATAATTAACCACCTCTCATGCCATCCTTAATAGAGTGTTCATTGAAATCCTTGTGGGGCTGCTTTCCAAGTCTGAATTTCTACCAATTTCAAAGAACAAAATTAACATAAAGGAAAAGGGAAAAAGGAAAAACAAAAGGCAACAAGATAGCCAGAGAAATCCAGTTGCACAAACAAAAGTGTTCTAAACAAAAAAAGAAGAAGAAGAAGAATCAAAACTGAATGTGTGTTCAAAACCTGAAGGTGGCTCTTGAGGTGGTAAAGGGTGAGACCCTTCACACCCATAACCCTCATTATTGTCTTAGGAGTGGCCTCTGCAGATCACACAACACAAAAGCGAGTCGCTGAGTAAAGGAATAACACGAAAATCTCTATCCATATATGAAAACTGTGTTTGATTCCATCATGTGTAAAAACTTGTTACATCAGCAATCTTCATCACATGAAGAGTAAACTTGTGACAGAACTAGATATGATTATAGTATGAAGTGTATGATCTGGAAGTAGAAATTGGCAGATGAATATAGTATGAAGGAAAAGAGAGAAAAGAAGAAAAAGGGGTGTGAAGATTAGTACTATCAGGTCCTCCAAGCTGAGCAACAGCATCAACGAAGCGTTCATGCAGTTCAACAGTCCAACGAAGACGTGGCTTAGGGTCTGTGGTGAGGACGAGGCCTGAGTCCCCTTGAACACACATGGGTCTGTCATGGGAATTCATAGTTGAAGGCTTCTTAGGAGGGAACATTCTTTCCATCTCTCTCTCTCTCTCTATGATGAGAAGAAGCTGAGAAAATGAAGAACAAATTCGATGATGCAAAGAGGGATGAATATGGTGCGTTTTGATTGAAGAGGAAATGAGGATGTGAAAGGCTTTGGCAATAGCTGCTACCTCTTCTAAAGTGTAGAGAATAAGGGAAGAGCCACCTTGCTTAAAAAGAATGTATAAAATAAAAACATTTGTTTTTTTTTTTAATGTTAAAAAAGAATAAAGCATTCCTGTTCTAACATGCAAGCCTTCCTTTGTAAAAAGTCACTCTCTTTCTATCTCATTCCAACCTTTCATTATTACTAAATCATTTCTCATACCAATCATTTAATTATTCATTTTTTTATCTTATAATATATATATATAGATAAAGTTTATCAAAACTCTTAAAGGTTTATTAAAAAAATATATTTTTCAACGTTTGTCTAAAATCCCCATAGAGAAAATTTTCCATCCTAGGACAATTGTGGAGTCTAATATTATTGAAGATTTTCTTAATAGAATAAAGAGATTAATATAGTCAAACTTATATAAGACATTATAACATCTCTTTTAATTTAAAAATTTTAAGATAATAGAATTTATGGATCTTGGTTTAATTTTTTTATTCTCGTTATATGAAACTTATTTATTTCGAATAATATATATAATTTAGACTGTTTTATTGTAATACAATCACCACACAAAAAAAATAGTAATTCTGATAATTTTTAAAAGATATTAATTAACACTTCACCTTTCAGATTGTATTTGTTTAATATTAAAATTAATTTTCAGCTTTTACTTTCTGCAACTACCATTAACTTTATTTAATTGATTAATATTCAAGTTTCTAACAACTTTTTAAGTTAATGTTAACATTAACTCTCTTTTTTATATTTTTAACTGATATAATTTTTTTCTAAAAGACCTATTATAAAATATATAGAAAGCTGATAATAAGAAAAAAAATTAGTAATATTTTGCTGATTTAGCTAGAGGTGGAAGACTAAGAAGATACTAAGTTTATAAGAGTAGTCCAACCAAACCGATTATAAGGATTTTGCACCTCAAAATGCTAGAGAAATTGCTTATAATAATTTATATGTTTGTTTTGTATATAATAGATGAGAAATTGATTTCAGAAAAAAATCTTTTGTCTTAGATTTTTTGTCAGTTTTTTTATATTCTTTTTTAGAATGAATTGTACAGTTAGTTAATTTTCCACAATGGTTAATGGTATAAAAAACTTTAAAACATAATAAAAAATTGTTTTTAACTCGTGTCAATTTTTATTGATGAAACATTAACGGGATATGTGATTTGAATCCTGAATTCTAAAGTAATTGTAATAAAAAAGATAGTGGAACACATTAAGTCGATGCGTATATGTATACGATAAGAAAAGCTATTACTTCAAAATGTTATGTTTTGAAAAGCTTATAAGATTTACAATCTTTAATCTTAATTATTTATTTGTACTGGAATCTTTAACACACATTTTATCATGTTAAGGAATGAATATGTTAACTGAGAAGATTTTTGATGAACTTGATTATAATAAACTATGAATAGTTTTGATACCATTTTAATAAATAAATTTATATCTAATTCAATTTTATAAAATTTATTTGTAAAATAATTTTATTTATTTATATATTATAATTCATTCTTATTCTTAATCGAACTAGAATTTTTTTATTTAAAATATATAAACATGGCATAAAACTTATTTAAAATATCATGAGATTAAGTTCAGAAACCTTTTATCAAGATTTGTTACTCTATCGATTTTTTTAAAATTATTTATAAATATCTAATCATATTTAATATATTTTTTCTCCATTATACATAACATTGTAGATAACATTTGTTAAGCTAATATATTTAACTTTGTCGTACCACCAATCATCTCAAAAGTATAGTTTACTTATACTTTTGAAATGGTTTTATTTTAAAAAAAAACATTAATTCATCCATATCTCACGTAAATTAAAAATAAAATTAATTTTATAGAAATTTCAGCATACAAATTATAGTAAATATATTAATAATTCTCATTTTTCTTATACCTCTGATGATGGATAGTATGGAATTCACTTTTTGGTACCTAGATCTTCACATATTGAATTGTAAGTTGGCATATGATCGTTTATGTTTGCATGGTCATTTCGTGGTACGACAACCTTTTCAGCATAATGATTAGTATGTGCTCATCAACCACTTCTGTTTATGCCTCTCGTGTAAGGAAAAGTTTGATAATTGTTTAAATGCTTCAAAAATATGTTTACGTCTTTTAAGAATAGAAATTAGAGATAACTTGAGAATAATTTTCTCATTTATTCTATTAAAATGTGTTTTAAAAATAAAATCGTGAAATCTCATTAGTGTTACAATAGAATTTTTTAGTAGTTCTGACAATATTGATAAAGTTAAGATTAGAGATACACCATGAATAAATGCACTATTTAAATAACATGAAAAAAAAAATTATGTCTATCTCCAACTGTACCCATAAGAATCTTGTGCCTAATTTAATTTGTCAATGTTCTTCCCATTCTTTTCGGCTATTCAACATATCAAAATACTGATTTAAAAATTAATAGTTCTACTGGAATTGGTATCAATAAAATTATTTTAATAATTAAAAAAATAAAAATAATAATAAAATATATTATTTCATAATTTTCTGATGTTAAAAACTAAAAGAAACATCAATTTATAAAATTTTAACATTTAAAATACATGTAAAAGTTTAAATAAAATATGTATTTCATATTTAAATTAAAATTCCAATATTATATATTAATATTGTTAATAGGAAAAAATGTACATGTGGAATAAAAAGTAAAAACTATTTTAAACTAATTTTTATTATTTAATAATTTCTTTTTATTGAAACCAGTTTTGTGCATTATTGTATCACAATTGAACCAGATAAAGGATGAGTTTCATTCAGATTTGACCGATTTAACTAGTTGGTCTGAACTAATTTTGAGAACCATATAACAAGTTAGATTGGTTCAATATTTTGTATGGAGATAACTAGTTATATAGTTGAGATAATCTATAGTAGTTTCATATGGTTATATTTTGAAGAAATTAGTATAATTACCACAAAGTATGAGTAAACTAATGTCTCAATTAATGATTTTGAATTGAAACTTTAGTGTTTAATTAACTACATCAAATATTTAGAAGAAAGATTATTTTTCCTATAATATTATGATGATTTGGGGACAAATTTTGAATTTATGCTATAGCTGGTATTATTTGTAGAAGTAAATGTCATTGCAATCATATGGAGGATATAAAGCACTATGAGATTCAAGCCCTTATCACTTTTGTGTTGCTGAAGTTTCCCTTCCATGCATCTTGAACAGTGAATACAGATTATATAAATTTCAAATTCAATTTACTTACATTAAGAAATTATGATGGTGATAAATATTAAAAAGAAAACAGAAAGAAATAAAATGGTGATTCTTCCAAATCGAATGAGAATATATGCTTTTCTTTTTTGACAATCAAAGGAAGATTCCACTTCGAAATGTATAAAAGTTAATTATACACAAAATGCTTATATAATAATGCAATTGGAAACCTTCTTTATAAAAAAATTTACCACGGTTGTAAACCTAGGTGCTTAGTAGCATGTTTTGATTAGTTTTTTTTTTTTTTTTCATAAGGATTGCTGATAAAAAATAAGATAAAAAAAATTAAATTGATTTATACAAGCCCATATATTCACTTGTTAGATTTGCTTTTGTATTCTCCCCATCCTTTTTTATTATTATTATTAACATCTCAGTATATCAGTTTTTTAAATATAAAAGTT
>Ga0209700_107203_pt1 | contig 16061 bp, 9 predicted proteins | sample SiratroredBW_FD_187528 | JGI IMG/M metagenome (GOLD analysis project Ga0209700, IMG submission 187528) | Root nodule microbial communities of legume samples collected from California, USA - Siratro red BW (SPAdes) (version 2) | ecosystem: Host-associated > Plants > Roots > Nodule | place: USA...
GAATTTTTTTGTAAAATAAAAAAAAAAAAGCTAAACAACTACACTTTTAGTATAGCAACTTTAATTGTATTAATTTTGTTTGAATTCTATTAATTATTCAGTAATAATCATATGTGTTTATTATTAATAGAAAGAATTAACGGTAATATGCACTTAGCTTTGGAGGAATCACTAAGATCTTAAATTTACAAACAAAGCCAAGAGTTAAAAGGTTTTAGTTACATATTAAGGTTAATTTTTCTTGCAGTAAACACATATAATAAATTACTGAAGACCAAACACGTGTTTAGTTATTTCAATCATTAACAAACAAAATTAAGAAAATTAAAATTTTATATTAAAATTGTAATTTATTATATTGTATTAAAAACAGAATATGTCAATACTTATTGTATTGAAATCTACTATTTACCTTTAATTTATATAGAAGTTTATTTAAACATAGTTTTTTTTTTCAAACATTCCTTTGGTAAGTTTTACTTTCAATGATCTTCATAATATGATCCGCCTAATTAGTTTGCGCTTCTCTTCAGGTAAATCATCTAAACCAAGCCCGGTTGCATCATCCCATAATGTTTCTCTCTCTTCTCGTCCTGCCCCTTTGGTCCGAGGCAAGAACCTTGGAGGCAGCAAGTCTTTAACATCCAATAAGAGGGCTCTGGCGGATTATAAAAATAATTCTGAACTTAATAGGCATGTAAAGCAAAAGGCTTATACTGGTCCTTTGAAAAATGGTCCCGACATTGTTGGTGGGAGTTTACTTAGAGCACAAGGAACAGACGGCTCTGGTATAACTTCTGCGAGAGATGCTAGCACTAAGACTGCTTCTGCAGAGAGGCTCAGGGAACCTTTACCTTCCTACGGAAGAAAGGAGCTTATCAGCTTTGTGAATACTATGAAATGTGGAAACAACAGTTCAATAATAGGTCCTTCTTCTCAAAGAAAAAGGGTTACTGCTCCCTCAAGCAGGGTAGATGGCAAGAGTTTTCATATTACCCCGATGCCTATGCATTCATCTGTTGGAGTGGGATTATTGAGAAGCAAAGGTATGACTCTAATTGCCGAACTTTTGCGTTCTGAAGACTGTTATTGCTCCCCTTAGCATATTAACAGTTTATATGTTTTGCAGGAGATGGAAAACAGAAAAAAGAAGGTTCATGTGTTGGAACCAAAGGATTCCGTGCACCGGAGGTAAGATTATGCTGTCAATTCCATTGACTTGCATATCTTTTCACCCAATTAGAGGCTCAATTATATGTTGATCCAAATGCAGATAGTATGCTGACATAGGGAGTGTCATTTTCAGAGACTTATAGACAAAGAAAATATGCAACATAATTAGCACTAGGAAAGGGAAACTTATATTGGTTAGGAAGTTTAAAGTGAAGCATTTGTGTCAGGTTTATTATAAATCACTATTCTTATGGGATCCCTTTTTCCTTCAACCTATCTCGGTTTGTTAGAATAGTAATTATTCCGAGTCCGTGTAAGGTTCAACTGGTTCACTAAGCTAATTTACCGGTTGTACTATAGGTCTTAGTATCCCATATATTACATTTTGTTTCATTTGTCATACAAATTGTGGTCTCCTGCAGACTAAAGAAACTTAATTACGGGGATTTTACCCTTTCCTGTCAAATACGGGCATATGGCCATGATTTGTCTGAGATGCCCATGACTTGAATGATTTAATTGTGTACATGACAGTAGTCTGAAATATCGTTTCACCCAATGAGACTATTGGTCTCTTTTACATTTTCATATTTAAAACAAAACTTCCCTTGAGCAGGGAAAGAGAGGAAATAAACAATGTAAGATCTGATATTTAATTCTTAAGTTTACGTGCTGCATTCAATCTGTAAAAGCTTCATTCTAAAACATTTTCTTTTGTTTCGTCTGTCCGGTACATTGTTTTGAGAACAAAGAGGATATTGAAAAAATGAGATAGTTTTATAATTAAAAAGTAAAAACAAAACTGAAAACAAGACGCAAAAGTGGAAATAAAACTCCCTAAATTTGTGGTATTTTCCCGATCAAGGTTCATCACTGCACTGGATGACACACCTAAATGCGAAATTTAAGTTTGTTACCTAGAGAAGCTATTTAACTGCTCTGTAATTATGTATTGCTTTGTTTTTCAGTAGTTTTCAATTAAAGGTTCTACTTTTTCTTCAGGTTTTGTTAAGATCTCAGCATCAGGGACAGAAGATTGATATTTGGTCAGCTGGCGTCACTCTACTCTACATGGTGATCGGGAAGACTCCTTTCACTGGCGACCCTGAACAGTAATACTCACCTGTCAAATTCATTTCTTATGATGTTTTTTTGTTTGTCTTTTCTTGCTAACTAAGTTTTGTTTCAGGAACATAAAAGAAATTGTTAAATTGCGGGGCAGTGAAGAGTTTTGGGAAGTGGCCAAGCTACATGACCGTGAAGTGTCTTTTCCTGTGGTAATGATCTCTTATTTCGTAGTATAATTGGAAAATAATAAACTGAAATAATCTTCGAGTCAATGAAAATATTTATTATTTATCTTATAGTTTCATTCATAATATATTTATAAATGAAATATTCATTTAATTTTTGGGATTTCAAACACCATTAAATTCTTTATCTAGGATCTGTGTCGCAGTAGATAATTGGTTAAACTTCATTAGTCAAAATATAGTGTTTACTAGTAAATAAATGTCCTTAAATTAATTCTATGGTATGTTTTAAGATGATGGTTGCTCGCCGAAAGACTTTTGTAATCAACAGTTGATATGCTTAGTGTAATAGCTCCGAATTCAGGTTACTACAAAAAAAAGTTGTTAATCCCTTTTTATATAATGTTTTTAGAAAATTTTCTTAATTTCTTTATCTTTTTCAATCTTGTTTTTAATATTTTTTAGTTCTAAATTGAAATTCGTATTTTTTAATTATCAATAATTAAAAATAACAATGAATCATAATATATTTTATTTATCAGAAACATGTATGCATAAAGTGTTTGTGTATACATTTTATTAATGATAATAATAAATAGAATATAATTAAGAATTATATATTATAATGATTAATAAAATAAAAATTACTATAATGTTATAATTACGAAATATTTGAAGATAATTATTATTTATTGTAGTTAATTTTTATAAATAATAAAATCAATAAAATGATTGTAATATAATTAATATATTGAAAAGTATTTATTTATTATAAATTTTAAGTTAAATAAAATAAACATTTATACAATACCTTTCACGTGCTAAAATACTGGGATTTTAATATGGTAAATGAAGCAAAATGATTATGATAGCCTACTCGTCACCTTAGTTAATGATATCCTTTATATTGCAGGAGTTACTTGATGAGCGATACTTGCAGTCATGCGACTTGGAAGCCTGGTGCAAAACTCACTCAAGAAGACCTGAATTTCTTGAGCAGGTCCCTAAATCGTTGTTTGATTTGATAGACAAGTGTCTAACAGTTAATCCAAGAAATAGACTTAGTGCTGAAGATGTTTTAAGACATCAATTCTTTGACTCCCTTAACGAGTATCTGAGGAAGCAAAGGATGATGCATCGAGCTCTCAGATCGGAGGCTGCAGCTTCTGCTGCAATCTGAGACGAGTTTCTTAAACTGCAGGTATTTTTAGTAGCAACAACTAACGCATAACTAGTTGTTACTGTATCTTTTTTACGTGAAGGTGGTTTACCCATAAGAGGGTTTTTATACTTGTCGATGGCTGTATATATGCCTATTTCAGAGAAAACTAGCGCAGTGCAGTGTAAGCTGCTCAAATTTAGAACTTCGACATGTTTTGTATTTATTCTTTTACTGCTGTAAAGTGTCTTTCTCATCTTAAACCATTTTTTATTTTATTTATTTCCTTGTCTTTTTATATTCTTTCCTCTTTTATAAGCCCAGTTCTAACAAATGTTTAGGACGGTTTTATGCAAATATTTGAATTCAAAAAAATTAAAAGCAAATTAAATTGATTTTTATTTTTATATTCATCTTTTTGTTTTAAATAGAAATTTTTTTGTTAATATTATCATTAAATTGTAATTTTGTTTTTTAGTTATAATTCAATATAATTTAATTCACATGCAGTAATTAAATTATATTGTATTAAGGTGTCTATGTATAGCAATTTGTGACACTTTTAAAAATGATAATGCCAAAAGAAACTTTTAAAAACTTTTAGCTTATTGCTGTATAGGAATTAATGTGTACACTTTCACGGATAAAAAAGATGATAATGCCAAAAGTTAATTTTCCCTTACCCAAAAAGTGTTTTAGAAGTTCTGTAAAAGAAAGTTGATAGGTATTTATGATGTGTTTGGGTAGCAAGTTTTAATAGGGTAATATATTTTTAGAAGTACTTTGAAATATTTTATTAAATATGTTTTTCGGGTTAAAAAATTTAGAAGATATTGAAAATTTAGAATTTTATTAGAGGAAAGTAGTAATTACAGAATTTTAAGTCTTATAAAAATTTTATATTCTAAAATTTACATTTATTCATTTTTTATTTTCGATTTGATTTTAGATTAAGTATCATTAATTTAGCTAAAAATGTTGATATTATTGAGATGATTACCTTTCAACTCATGTTGAATATGATTTCTTTTATTGATATTGATGAGAATTATTTTTGTTATTTAAATTATTATTTTTGTTGTTGTCTATTACTATTTGTTATTAGTTATGAATTTCTTAGTTAATGTTGAGAGCATTATTTTTTGACAAATATGAATTCAATTTTTTTAATTGACATCTATGATTATTTTATTTTTTTTTATGTTTTCATTAGTTGTTCTTTTGTCATCAACACTTTAGTTTTTTTGTCACTAATTTGTTAAGATTTTTTTCTTTTAATATTGATTGGAAAAATTTAAACAAATATTAATAATTATAGTTATTTTAGTCATGTTATTGAATTTCAAAAATCCTTTTAAAACAATCTTTAATTTAAGAATTTCTAAAGATCTTTTTAAATATTTGCCTGAAGTTTAAAACTAAATTCACTAATAACATTAAACATCAAATCAATCTATCTCTAGCATTCAAGATTTATAATGATTTGATTTAAACCAAATTTAGAATTAGTTTTTAACATAAATCTAAACCAAAAAGTAAAGGATTTTAAAAACATAATTAAATTATTAGTACCGAATAGAAGAATTTCATATTTATATAAATCAAGAAAAGTGTAGAAGAATTTGATAGATTACATTTAATTTTAATACAAAGAGAGTTTAGTCATTAACGTATGGCAATTAGAGAAGAGATCAAATAGAGAAAGGATGAAGGTAGAATTTTCTATTCTCAAAGAAAAAGAATCTCTTTCTAGCTCTTGACCATCCCTTCCTTTGTTCTTATTCTCTCCAAATCTGTCTTCTACCTATTTATATGTTGGGAAATAAATGAAGTTTCACTCAAACAATTTTTTTTTTCCAGGTGAACCTATACTTCATGTTTGAAGAAATGTATTTTCACTTAAGCCATCAAGATTTGTTTGAGCAAAATTTGCCCTGCAATATTGCCGTCTTTTATAACAGTTTGTTGAAGTGAAGATGGAGAATTGTTCTTACTTCCATGGATCAACTTCTTTGACTCTCATCTTCATTGGTTGTAACCTACTCTTCAAATCTAATACTAACACCTTCATGGATCAATTTCTTTAACTCATTTTGCTCCATTTGTTGTAATATGATCCTCATTTGTGATAATAACTCCTACATGCATCTATATACAAAAATTAATCTAAATAAGGAGGTATTTATAAAGAAAATGTACTGCTAAATATCCTATTTTAACTAAAATCTAACACATCATTTTTGCTAGTGTTATTTTGCAAGCAAAATAGTGAATGTGCAAGAAAAGAGAAAATTAGCTTATGATAGTTTGAGATGAAATGGAGAAATACAGTGTGCTATGACATGTGCCTCTTTCTGTTGTGCTATTATAAGAGTGATAAACACTGTTAGCATAGTTTAAAATCATTTTTCTATCATACTAGATGTCCAAATAATTTATTAGGTTTAGTGATAATTTCTTATGTTGACCTAAATTCACTATATTTTCTTTTATGTAAAAAAAGATGATTCATTATATCTTAAGGAATAATTCATTATATTTATGTTAAAATAAATGATTTCATATGAATAACATACTAACCTTCTTCTCATTCGACGGATAATTGACATGTATTTAAACAAACAATTTACTAAATATTTTTCATTCTTTTACATTAATCACAATCTATTACAAAAAAAAAAATTCTGAATTTTCTTCTCTTTTTCTTAATCTAAATAACTCAACCTTCACCTCGTTTTTTTCACCTCTTCCACTCCCTCCCTTTCTCTCAACTCCCTACTCCAAGCAAAAACTAAATGCTGACACAAAAATTTATAAAAACATAATTTAATTTTAGCTAAATTGTAATTTTCATTTATTATTTAAAAATTAAAGAAATGATATTAAAGCAAAAAATCTTTAGATTATAAGATGTGGTCCACCCAATAAGCCAAAACCAAAAAGTTTCCAATATAAATAGCATTCAATTCATAACTATCTAATTAGAGTACTTTTGTCACACACAAAAGACCAAAATAGCTGATTAAGTATGTTGTAAAGAAATCAAAATCGCATTCATCCCTTAATTACTTCTATTTAATCCAAACTATATGGCCAGGTCTAAACTAGTTATAGCAGAAAATGAAGACTAAAACATAATTGAGGCGAAGATGTCAATTTGAGTCTGCTTAATTTAAGTACTATTAATTTCAATGCATGAAAACTCAAATATAATTTGGTTTAGAAAGTAAATAAAAGGAGGGGAAAAAAATGTCAAATAGTAACTTTTAACCAAGAGAAATATATAACCTCTGTGATTTCACATCATACACAAACCCTTCTCCATTTAACCATGTATATATCCTCATTCTCTTCTTGCTATAATATTCTAAGATAAACCATTGCAATGTGCTAAGCTAAGTTCATGAAAAAAATATATATATCAGAAAAATGCAAGGTAGTGGTAAAAATGTACATGCAACCCACTCTTTTGAACATCATTATACTCAAATTACGTATACCATTGAATTTTCTTTGTATTTCTCATGCAACAAAAGTTTAGAAAGATCTAATCCTCACAGTTTATTCAATGGGAGGAGGACTAGACCACCTTCTCTTCACCTCCGATTTCCATCTCACCTCTTTAAGCTTTCCATCCAACCCATAGTCTCTCTCCATCACAAGATTGATCCCTTCATCAGAGTACCAACCAACTCCAATGCAAAGAATGCCATCCTTGTTGATGTCAACATAGCATGTCACACCTCCAGGAAGCCACAGCATGGTCACATCCTGCATGTCAAGCCGCTCCTCCTCGCCGAAGTAGTTGTTCTCAGGGAGGCTCCTCTTCTTCAGATTTTCTGTACAAAGGTATACGTATGGGGTTTCGGTTCCTTCTTCCGGCATGCTCTCCTCGCCGTACACCGGAGTCGCACTGATCTCGAAGACTTTCCATGACCCTGTCAGCTCTGCTGGCTTGGTTCGTTTTCTTTGTGACAACGGCTTTACATCCATCTCTACATCACTGTTTCAAATGTGGCACGTATGAGTTACTTTCTTGAAGTCAAAGGAAATGTTGAACTATTATGATTTGTTGCATAGATACTGATACGGACATGTGTAATATCCAAAATATAGAGGATACGGGATACGGATCTATATATTACATTACTATGACTTATATAAAATGATTACTATGAATTATATAAATTGACAATTAAGATTTATATATTCAAAAATCATCTATGAACAAGATTAACCAAATATAACAAAAAAGAAATCTAATTCATCTATCTGAAATCCAAAAAGTGGAAAGAAACACATATAATCTTAAATATTCTTGATTATATATAGGATTTGTTTCTTATCTCTATAATAAGTTTGAGTTTTTAGAAAATTATTGTTTTAGCCCCTTTTAAAAATCTGTTGGAACCGTGTTAAAATTGTCAGATATCCAAAAAAATATCTTTTGAATTGGACATTTATAAGTATTCATTGAAAAGTTAACAAAATTGGTTTTTAAGGTCTTCTTTGATTTTCCTTCCCTCTATATATAATGCAAGCATAGTTCCAGCTAATGATTTCTAATTTCTTATTGATAGGCTGATTAGTAGACTTCTAAACATACACAAGAATAGGAAGGAAAAATAATGGATTTCCATGATTATGATTTACATATTTTCTTGTTAACAAGAAATGCCATACTCACAAACTGGTACATAAGTAAATAAAGCACATATACTACCTCAGGTCATCGATTGAAGCAGGACTGGCCCATGCTTCTTCATACACAGCGACTCTCATTATCTGTATGTCTGAACCGCCATTACTGAATTCTATGGTATGGACGACTCGGATTCTTTTGTGACAGCCTTTAACCAAACACTGAAAAAGGAGAAATTGTGGCAAAATTAACAAATGCATGATCAGTGTTAAATTGTTAATAGTAACTTACATCAGGGAAGGCTCTATAAATATGATATCTTGTAAGAAGCATGCCAAACTTACTTGTTCAAACTTGAAAGTTGGTGAGACATAGTACTTTGTATCATCGGATTCACCCACTGGAATATCCATGGGACCTCTAGAATAAGACCCATCCTGAAGTTTATAAATCATAATTATTATGAAATATAAAAGGAGGAACACAAACAAACTATCAGATCATGTATTAAAAAATCATCTATGAATAATGTTGGCCAAATATAAACAAATGAATCTAATTCATTGATCTAAAATCCAAAAAGTGAAAAGGGACATATCTAATCTAAATATTCTTGATTATATATATATAGGATTTGTTTCTTATTTCTATAATAAGTTTATGACCTTTTAGAAAATTATTGTATTAGTCTCTTTTAAAATTGTGTTAGAACCGTGTTAGAATTGTTAGATACCTAAATAAATGTCTTTTGAATTGGACACTTCATCAATATGTGTCATACACGTGTCAATACGAGTGTCGTACACATGTTAGTGTCTCTGATAAGTGTGAGACACAGGACACGCCACTTAAATAGAAGTGTTCGAACTTCATAGATCTTAGCTGTACCAAATGACACAAATATGAGGAATTGTGGAAAAAAAAGTGACAAGTGTGAAATGTGGAGCATAGTAGTTCAGTGATACTCTTCCTCCATCCCAAATCAATCACCGAGAACCTAAAGCACATAACAAATATGTTTTGGCAACTGAAAAAACTAAGAAATGCTTTTATTTAGTACTATGCAAATTTTGGAGAGGTTTAACTTCACTTAAACGGGAAAAGGGTCTTCCTTTTATTGTTAAACCAGTGTTATGTTCTGTGAAAAAACTACTAGATAAATACTTCAAAAAGTTATGACATACCTCAAATAATAACTTACTTTCCTTGAATCAATTTACACTAGCATGAAAAGAATCTTACTTCAAAGTAAACAAGACCTGGTTCACAGCCCATGACATCTTCTTCCATCACATCACCCCTTTTAAGGTCAAAGGATTCAAATGTAGGCAAAGCGCGATTTGTTACATTTTCGCTGGATTTGTGCTTCCTGTCTTTGGTTGTGTTGATGCCTTTGGTATGCTGTGGTATTTCGCCGTAAGGGTTCAAAGTCACCCAGTTAACCTTTCTCCGGATTTGCGATGTTCGTTCACCCGAAACCGATGGTACTGCTTCTATACGAGAAAGAGTATAGCAGTCATATAGATTTTCATTCTTGCTACCTATTTCCATTGGTTCCATTTCAGCTGTGATGGGAGAGAACACAGCACCAACACCCTTCCATATTCCACTGAGACTGCTAGCAAATGTATTCCAAACTGGTTTTATCACCGGTTCCTTAAAGAGTGTCCACTCTGTCAGTGTAATGTTCATTGCAATTTGAAATAGAATCATGTCTACAGTTTAGCACAGATACAAAAAAACACATAAATACAAGAAAGTATAAAGATAACGATAATAGAAGCAATTTTATTAGTAAAACAATTGATGGAATGTATTCCCTCACAAATTTTTGAAATGGAAGAACCATCCATGTCATATAAGCATTCCTTACTTTCAAAACTAAAGATTATATTCTACTACACACAAAAGAGAAGTTCCAAGCAAAACTTTTTGACGTGAAATTTGACAAAACTAACCACTTATAACACCACTACACTATAGTCAAATCGATTATACTGAAAATACAAGACTTCACAACTTTGCATGAGAAAATACAAAGGACTAGGAGTAGAGAAAATAATTTGTACCTCATGAAAGCACAATATCCACTACTTTAATACGAGTGTATTCACTCACAAGACACTGAATTATGTAACTTTTATTCACTCAGAAGCCACAAGCATAAAATACCAAGCATCATTCATGTTTCTATAATCATATATAAATTATTTGTTCCTTTCATTGTCAACAAAAATCTCAGCATTCCTATACATTCATAGTTCATTCACCAACCCAAGAACAATTTCAGAAAAAAAAAAAAAACAAAAGGTTTCATATTAATCCATAAACCTACCCAATCCCAAATCCCTACATCAATTCTCTTCCCTGGACAAAAAGCCAACAACTTTGCATCAAAATTTCAAATTCAAAGAGACCCAATTGAGAAAAAGGGTGCCTGAGACTGAATAACAGTCTCAACCTCCATGCACATAACATTGTTAACATAATCTCAGGATTCATATGCATACAGTCCATTCACCAAGGCAATCACAGTTTCAGAAAGGAAAAAAAAAAAAAAAAAAAAAAGGTTCTATTTTCATCGATGAACCTACCCAACATCAATTTTAATCCCCAACAAAGTAAAAGCTAACAACTTTACATCAAAATTACAAATTTAAAGAGACCCAAACAAGAAAAAGGGTACCTGAGTCTGAAGAACGGTCTCAACCTCCACCAACATAGCCCCAGACACAATAATCCTTCCACCCTTTTCCCCCTTCCTCTTCACCACTCTCCTCTTCCTCCTCTTCTCCTTCTGAGAAGAAGACACCTTGGCAAGCTCATTGTCAATGCTCCACACATTGTCCTTGTTGCCCCTCACCCTCACACCCCCTTTTGAACCGTTCTTCTTGTAGTTGTTGGGCTTTTGAGCCTGAGCTGTTACGAGCCTTGTGGAACATGGCTTGATGAGGGTGGGTGAAAGAGAGGAAAGGGAATTGTGGTTGGAAGAGAGGGTGTGGTGGAAGCCAAGGTGGTGGTGTGTGGTGAAGAAGGACTTGCTCAGGTAAAGGGAAGAAGGGGATTGCATCTCTGTTACTGTATCTTTTTTTACGTGAAGGTGTTTTACCCACATATATATATATATATATATATATTGTTTCGAAAGTTTAGAATGTTTGATGCAAATATTTGAATTCAAAGAAATTAAAAGCAAATTAAATTGATTTTTTATTTTCATGTTCATCTTTTGTTTTCAATAAATATTTTTTGTTAATATTATCATTAAATTGTATTTTTGTTTTTATGTTATCATTCAATATAATTTAATTCATATGAATGAATTAAATTGTATTTTATTAAGGCATATATTTAAAGCAATTTGTGAATGTGAAAGGTAGTGGAAACTTTTAAAAAATTACTTTTAGTTTATTGCTGTTTGGGAGTTAATGTGTACACTGCCTGGATTAAATACATGGTTATGCCAAAAGTTAGTTTTCCCTTACCAAAAAGGTGTTTTAGAAGTTGTGTAAAAGAAAGTTGATAATATTTATAATGTGTTTGGGTAGCGAGTTTTAATAGGGTAATATATTTTTCATAAATAATTTAAGATATTTTATGAAAAAAAATATTTTTTGGGTTAAAAATTTTGGAGAAAGTTTGAAATATTAAAATTTTATTAGAATAATTGGGTCACTTTTAATTAGAGAATTTTAAATCTTATACAAAATGTAAGAATATAATTTTTTTTGTATTATAAAATTTATATTTATTCTTTCCGTATTCTCAATTTAAGTTTGGTCTAGATGTCAATGATTTAACTAAGATGTTAACATTATGAAAATAATTGTTTCTCTATTCACGTTGGCTAGGATATATATTTTATTAACAGTGATAAGAATTATTTTCTTTATTTAAATTGTTATGATTATTTTAATTATTGTTGCAATTATTACTTAATATTAATTATAGTTTTCTTAATCAATGTTGGAAGAACTATCTTTTGACAAATGTGAACTAAATTTTTTTTGTTAGCACTTTTGTGGTGATTTTATTTTCTTTGATGTTTTCATTAATTATTCTTTTATCATCAAAACCAAATTTTTTAGATCTAAACCTTCTTTTCAATTACAATAATAAAGACTTAATTTTAAATAAAAATAAAATTCCACTAGAATACATCCATGGAGACTTAATATACATTAACAAGTGCGATAATAGTATTTACAAAATAACCTTCTTAGCTTTGAGATAAATAAGTTAAATAGCTTAGCTGTACCAAAGTAGAAAAAACATTAAGGATTCCAATACCATTTATAACAATTGTACATGAGAAGAAAAATAAGAATTACTTTCTAGAAGAAAAAAAACTATAGATTATAAACAAATTTTAGTTTATGAAAAAAGAATTATTTTTTCACATAAATTGTCTCAATTTTTAATTTTATCTTATGTTTTTTTTTCTCTCCAAAAATTCTTTAGAGAAATTTGTTTGAAGAGATCTAAATCAAATAGTCCATGGTCCAATCCATCATTCATGATGAACCTCAACTACCATAGTTCAAACACAAAAAATCAGATTGAAAAAGACAAAAGCTCATACATAAGGGTGACCTCAAGATCACATATATCATTGATATCAACATCAATTTGCATGAAAAGCAAAACATCACATACCATTGTAGCATAAACATTCCAAAACCAGCTACAGTTTCTAACAGTTACAATGAGACAGCGAATCCATGAAACTTTACTGAGATCATACCAAAATCCCCTGCATGTTCTAGCAAACCATTTTCCAATTCTAGAAAGAAAGATAGTTGAAGTATCACAAGCTACTCTCAAGTTCATTCAACAACATTTCGGAGTCACTGTTTTCACTGTCATGGTTATCATCAGTTCTATCTAATGTGTCACCAGATGAGCCAATGAGTGATGCATAAGCTTTATATTTACTAAATTTGGACAGCTTCAACAGTACAGTAAAAGTCTCAGCACTTTCCAAGTCATCTTGCTCTTGGCAAAGCTCAAGGAATGCAGACAAGTTCAAGGGCTTTGGTCTCCAACTCCTTGAATTATCAGCAACCATAAAAGCATCTTTCAAGCAGGATAAGGCCTCAGAAATCTTCTTATCTGCAATGTATCCTTCTGAGAGAATCTCCCATGTATTTGAATTTGGAACACAACCATCCTCCTTCATCTGCTCGAAGAAACTCAAAGCCTTATGAATCTCACCTTTCTCAACATACCAGCCTAGGAGAAGGTTTCCTACTCTAGGATCATAACTTAACTTGACAGAAACCCATTCCTGATAAAGTTTTTCTGCACCAGTAATATCATCCAATTTAACAAGAGAAGCAATAATAGCATGGTATCCCAAGTTTGGTGTATTTTTTGGAAAAACTGATTTGTATGTGTTCCAAACTCTATAAACTTCGTCTTTGTTTCCAACACGTCCATATAAACTCAGGAGATAATGAAAGGGTATTCTATCACGACCTTTAATTCTACTCTCAACTTTTCTTAGGCACTCTTCTGCTTTATCAGTCTGATCCATCCTAATGTACATTGAAGCCATTGTGCTGAATGTAGACCAGTTAGGGACAATGGTAGTATCCTTTTCCATCTGTTCAAATACTTGTTCCATCTTCTCTATTGATCCTTGAGATCCACAAGAGGATATCCAGATGTTATACGTATAGATATCTAGCTGTATCTTTTTTTCCTTCATTTCAGAAACCAGCATATCAACTTTAACATATTCCTTTGCGTTCATGTACAGAGTCATCATTACATTGAATGGTAGTGAATGTTCTACATATCCTTTACTCCTCATTGTGTCAAATAAAGATTCTGCCTTTTCCTTCGATCTGGAATGCACATATACATTCAAAAGGGCACCATAAGTCCTCTTATTTTTTAACTGATCTTCCAGACTCAGAAAAAATACTTCTGCACTAGAAAACCCGCGAACTTTTGAGATTAGATCTAACTGAATTGCTGCATCACTCTCAGAAACTCTAAACCGCTCTGGTCTATTGTTTATCCAATCATATACCTGCACATTTGTTCATTGGTTTAAAAAATTGTACATGGCTGATATTAAGACAATTGAAGCAAATAAGTAAACCTAATCAGAAACAACAATTTTTTCATAATTCCACACATTCCAGAGGAAGCATGCCATTAACTAGAGTAGTGGTGGCCCAAAAATGGTTTTCCAGATTATGCAAATTTCGCTGAAAGTATCTGCACATCAGGAACTGACAATTAAGGATGTTGTTATAGATTTATGTTGTTGTATATTTATCCAATAAAACCAAGTGGCCTAAGTAAATAGTAAAAAGGAACCTTTCTGATATAATCAAGGGAATAGAGCTACCATGGAATCAATCAGGTCTTGTTGTAGTCTCTTATAGCTCACTGTTCATCCCTACTCCTTTCTTAGGATTATCTGTGAAACGGACTTTATTTACGCATATTTTTATGGCAAGTTTGCAAGAACAAGCTATACTTTTCAGACATTGCCAAAGGGTACGAAGCAATCTTTGATTCTTCATAGTGAATGATATTCCGATAATGATAAACATATGCAGCTATCCACACTATAAACAAAATATAGTTTTGGAAAAGATTATTCTCTTATAGCTGTTAGAACTTTTAAATAAGGCAAGGGAAGAAGGAAAAAGGTTGAATAGAAAGAGGAATATTTTTGCTAAATTTGTGGCAAAGATATTGGACTTGGAAATATCCTTGCATCCAGTAAGATAAAATTCCAAGAGATAGATGGTAAGCACAACTTCTTTGGGTAACCACAATTAACAGATTTTTCATTTTCCTGCTTGTGCTCTGATAAACCTTGGAAAGTTTGTGAATAGGAAAAAGAAACATTCACAGACTCACTAGGTCTTCAATCTGCACTATTTATTTTGTAAGACATTTGTGTCTTTAGGCAGTTATGGATTTGAATTAGTATTTGTCTTTAGGATGTCGTGGAATGCGCCAATTGTTGTTTGGTGTTTATACTCCAACTTGAATCAAGTGCAAAACAGAAATAAAATGGCATCGCCAAATTACAAAATCCTTCATCATGAACAAATGGCAATGCTCTATATTTCAACTCATGCTATTTAAAGCTGGTTTTCAATTACATGAAGAATGCTACCTATATACACAAACAAATCTGTAGAATTGTACTTGTATCATGTCACAGGAAAAAACCAAAATTGAATCAAGTTGTTAACCTCAAGGAGCAGGATTTGACAAAAAAAGAATGCCACTAAACTGGTGAGTCCAATGAAAGTGAAACTTCTCAACAAAGGAAAGGAAAAAGTTCTTAAATATCAACTATGCCTAAAATCTGATGAAATAAACTCAAACAGCCAACACTCCAAGCTCCCACTAATAACACATTCCACCACTAATAACTATGTATCACAATCTCTTCAGTAAAAAGTAAAACCACAAACACACATAAAGAGATAAAAGCACCTTAAATGAAAAAAGTGGTTGAAAGATAGAGTTTTAACCTCGCGTACAGTTTAAAACCCTGGACCAAACAATTAGCTTAACCAAAAAAGAAAACCACAAATCACAACCTCTTCCGTAAAAAGTAAAAACACACACAGAATATAGCACCCAGGTTGGAAGTGCAATTTAAATCCTTAGACCAAACAAAAAAAAAAAACAACATAAAAAGTGAAGGATTATAGACCCCAAATGAAAAAGAGGTTGAAAGATAGAATTTTGACTTCAAGTGAAAGTACAATTCAGATAACTAGATTCACAAAAAAAAAAAAAAAAAAAAAAAAAAAAAAAAAAAAAAAAAAAAAAAAAAAAAAAAAAAAAAAAAAAA
>Ga0209700_107205_pt1 | contig 16059 bp, 9 predicted proteins | sample SiratroredBW_FD_187528 | JGI IMG/M metagenome (GOLD analysis project Ga0209700, IMG submission 187528) | Root nodule microbial communities of legume samples collected from California, USA - Siratro red BW (SPAdes) (version 2) | ecosystem: Host-associated > Plants > Roots > Nodule | place: USA...
TCATCCATCGCTTGATGCGAATCATGGTCCATTCTGGCTTCTTCTCTCAACACAATCACACCGAGAATGAGCTAGAAGTCAAGTATGCACTCACTGATACCTCTTTGCTTCTGCTTAAGAGCCATGCAATGAGTTTGACACCTTTCTTGCAGGCCATGCTTGATCCGGTTTTAACAAATCCATGGAATCAGTTTTCTAATTGGTTCAAAAATGGCAATCCCACCCCATTTGAAATGGCAAATGGGAAGCTGCTTTGGGAGTATGCTGGCAGTGATCCCAGATTTAATATCTTATTCAATGATGCCATGGCAAGTGATGCTCAATTAGTGACTAGTGTGGTGATTGAGAAATGCAAAGGGGTGTTCATGGGATTGGAGTCATTGGTTGATGTTGGGGGAGGTACAGGAACCATGGCAAAGGCCATTGCCAAATCGTTCCCTGAGTTGGAATGCAGTGTATATGATCTTCCACATGTTGTTTCTGGCTTGGAAGGAAGTGAGAACCTTAAATATGTTGGAGGAGACATGTTTGAGGCAATTCCTCCAGCTGATGCCATTTTGTTGAAGGTAAAATATTGTCACAAATCACAGCGCAATGTCACATTCTCAGCTTTCTTTAATATATTGACTGATGTTACATTCTTTTAATACATGGACATTGATATAATATACCCAATTATATACAGTAACAATTCTCGTCATTTTTCTTTTCTCATCAAATCACTTTTTATATTTATACTTTTTTTTTGGCTGTTTTCTTTATTTGGATATAGATTAGTACAATCATGATAGTGAATCATTTTTTTCTAATTAATAAATACAACTAATGAAGTTAATGATAAGTGTGGAGATTCCACTTGGTCATCTGACTTATATAATAAGTGGCCCCTACTAGCATATGATTATTGTGCTCATTCTAGTAAAACAGTTTTAGATCCATTCCTTTTGATTTTATTTTTTTTTGGAGATTAATAGCATTACATGAGGTGCTAATTCTAACAAGCTTAATTCTTTTTGACTATTCTTCTGATGACTGTTACTTTGAATGAGAAAAACAGTGGATATTGCATGACTGGAGTGATGAGGAGTGTGTGAAGATATTGAAGAACTGCAAGGAAGCGATATCGAGGAGAGGCAAAGAAGGGAAGGTGATAATCATAGACATGGTGGTGGACAAAGAAATGAAAGATGATGAATCAATTGAAACACAACTCTTCTTTGATATATTGATGATGGTGGTGGTCAAAGGAAAGGAGAGAAACAAGAAGGAATGGGTTAAGTTGATTTCCTCAGCTGGTTTTAGTAACTACAAGATAACTCCCATTATTGGCTTAAGATCTCTCATTGAGATCTCTCATTGAGATCTATCCATAGTAAGTTAATAAGATTGGACCAGCACCATATGTGAATGTGAGGCAATAAATCTTTTGTTCCTTGAATGTTGGGTGTGTAGCAATAAATGAATGAGTGAGTTTGCTTGTATTTATATTTTAAAATAAAAATAAGCAAATTTGAATATTTTACATGTTTCTCTAATATATTTATTTTAAAAACTATGTTAATTTTTAATTTGATTGTTACCGTAAGAAAACAATAAAATAGAGTTAGTAAAAAATTGGATGCATAGGAGAAAAGATGGATGTTTAAGCTTGAACAATACGTCAACCTTCAAATGATATTAAGAATCGAAGCTACTTCGTTTTAACACCCAGATAAAAAGAGCGCTTCAATCAAGTACTGGATAGATATAAAATTGTTTGTGATAGTTGAGCACTCAACAAATTTTTATAACCATTTAACAACTATCATTTTATCTTTCATTATTTTTTTTAAATACAATTTTTTTTATAATTATTATAATATTTTTAAAAGTAAATTGTTATGTGATTATCATTACTATCAAAATATTATTTTTCATACAAAATATAATTTATGATAGTTTGACACGGTCACGTAACATACTAATTATTTATTAATTTGATGTGATGGTCACGTGAATTATACAAAAATAATATTTTTTTTATTAAGAGATGCTAACTAAATAAAAATATTATTATTTTATTTGAGGACGAAAAACAGTGAAATGTAAAGATATAATTAGATTTAAAAATTGCATTGTCTATATGTTATTTATTGTGTTGTCGTTTGTCAATATCGCTTCCCTTTTTCTTTTTCTTATGTGGCTATCGGTGATGGTTTAGATAGGTGATTTTGAGTCATTTTCTTTTTTGATAGCAGTCATTGGTTGTGGCTTGTGATGAGGTCGTTGGTGATTGGTTTTTATTTTTGGTTGCACTTTTGTTCTGGTTCTTTGTTGATTGTTTTCCATTTGCCATAAGAGATTTTTTGTTTTTGTGTGAAAATATTGTAGTTTGTGTTAAGTGAAAAAGGTAGAGGTTTGGTTCTTAGGATTTATTGTAGAAATTATACATCTTCTGTCAGAAGATCAATGTCTAATTCTTACCGCTCTATTATTTGCATCCAGAAGAGAATCCACGATTTATTCTTGTTTTTCCACCCCTCAGTCCAGGAAAGGTGTGGTTGAACAATCACTTCTAAGTAAACCAATTTAGTGAGTTATGTTAACAATTTAGACATTTTGTATATGGGAAGAAATTTGATAATGACCTCTCTGCATGCGTTTTTGAACTCTGTTGCACTTTCAACTCTGTATGTGGTTACTATTGTTGCATTTTGTAATTATCTCCGTATGCATTTTTGAACTTTGGTGCTGCATTTTGAACTCTATATGTGATTGTTGTTGCATTTTTGTAATTACCTCTATATGCATCTTTGAACTCTGTTGTTATATTTTGAACTTTGTATGTGGCGTTTTGATAAAGTTCCTTACAATCTGTATGTTGACATTTTGTTATTTTATGACATTTGCAATTATTTGAGTGTTCTATATCCACAATATTTTTAAAATTCAATTACAAATTAAACCTAGTTTTTTTTCATGATTTTTAATTTTTCATTTGAATTTATGTGAATTAGATAGAAGTGAAAGAAATTGTGGAGATTAAACAATGCAAGCTCGCAAAAGAGAATCACAGAACATTGAAGTTATAAAGGAAAAATATTGTGCAATTTGTTATTTCTTAGAACAAAGTAAAAGTTGTTGTTACTTGTTCCAAAATGAGTAAGGCGCTTATTGAAGAAATTATCACAATTCTTTAAATATGTTTAGCAACACACCATAAGGTGTTAGACATATAGCATTGTTACTGCTAATCTTATCAATCTAGTTTGGTAATTTTAACTTTATGTGTTATTATTTTCATTATTTTATTTAGATTTAAAAGGTTATAAAATTCAAAGCATAGTTTGTGAAACAAACTTCATTTTTTACCTTTGGTTTATCTCTTTCTGGTAACAAAAAGTGATTATTGGGACCCCTCAACTTGTTAGTCATACAAAAAGTTGGGCAAAACAATTTGACTTGTTTGTGTTTTCTAACTATCTTGTCCTATATCCATATATGCATACTCACTCATTGATACTGCTCTAATCCTTTTAGCTTCCTATCTTTTACACTCGATCACAATCTTCAAATTATTGATTGTTTCTATTTTTGCAATGATAGTTTAGTATTTAAATTCAATTCAAGTACATAATTTAGTGTTTAAATGTTTGGTAGTTTAGCTATGGTTTCTAGTAATATGATATTAGGAACACTGGTATTTTCTATCTAAGGAAAACAGAGAGAAGCTGATAAAATTAAATCAATGAATCACGATGTCAACTATGTCTGATAGAAGTAAAGAACCCTATGAAAGGACATGGTTTTTTTTTTTTTTTTTTTTTTTTTGTGAAAAAAATATTGTGAAGGGAACTAATGTTTGTAGAATTTGAGCTGTTGAGATAAAAGTAATTAAGGTCAAATTGTTATGTAGTAGCTTATCTCCACACAAGTAATTCTGAAATTAAATGGGATTGAATGCTGAAAGATATATATTGCAGCTAATTTTTCCACGTTGACTTATTTTCTACTTAAAATGGAGAGTTGTTATTTTCTTAAAATTGAATGGATTCATTGATTGATTGAGCTTTACAAATGGTACAGGTATTTTATTTACTAATGATGCAAAAATTAAAAAAATTTATACTTGTGAAATATGAATGATTTTGACATAAGAGTAAAAATATTTCTATTCTAGATTTCTTTATTGTATCTTCAATCTTATCATTTGTGGAAATCATTCTAACATCTTCTTTTTTTCAAGATTAATTTGTTTATTTTAATTAATTTTAAAATCTTATTCGAACAAGTACATTAGTTTCACGAAGTACAAAACCAAGTATAATTTTTATGTGTTTTCATATTAAAAGTTTTAATATGTAGACAAGTTTTTCTAAGCTTTTTCTCTAGTTCCTTATCTTGTTTTCTTACTAAAACCTATCTTAAGGTGTCTTTTTAGACTTGTTCTTCTGCATTAACTATGTAATTTTTTTTTTAAAAAAAAACACCATTTATCTAACTCTATATGGGCCATTACAACTACTACACACATTATTTGTCCTGACCTTGCTACTTTTTTTCGTCAAAAAATAATAAGAAGAATTATTGCATATATATGCTCCTTAGCCGAACAGGAGTAGCAATACTAGATTACAACCCCTTTACAGTGCTAATCCTATATTTTAGTGGCAATGCCACACTCATAGAATGTACTTGTCATTTGCACTATCCTTAATCGAAATTTTACCCTTAGTTAACCTCCAAATTAGGTTAATGGCCTTTGGGATATCTTTTACACTCCAAAAAAATATATAGAAATCATTATCTCCCTTGTCAAGTTATCTTGCACGATTGAGCAATCTAAGCTAACAATAAACTTCTCTAATTGTCCCTTTTATGTATCCATGGATACTTTCCATCTTGCCTTGGAATACTTCAGTTAATCTCTAGCATAATATGATTTAATAGTGGTTGTTCCTATCCATTACAAAGACTAAATCTAATCACCATCACCTGCCCATGTCAACCAGTGATATATAGAGTTTAGATAGGCATTTGAATCATAACACTTGGAAGCATTTAAAATAAAATAAAAAAATAGATCAAAAGCTACAAGTCAAAGATTCCAATCACAAAATAACATTACATATGAACCAATAATGAGTAGAATGACATAAGAGCAATTCAAAAACATGAAGAAAATAACTCGATAACAAGAATAAGAGGACAAATGTGAATTTAAAAAAAGGAAACAAGATTGTAATATAAATCAAAGATCCAATTAAAGTAGAAAATGTGGAGAACAGTTGGATGGAAAAGAAAGATATATTATTAGTGAAGACTTCATTATCATCTTTAAGATAAACACCCGTGGTTGAATCTCCTAATAACCAGGATAACATTTTAAAATCTTTAATCACTCTCTGAGTTTCTAAAATGATCCAAAGTTTTCATATATAAAAAGAGAGATAACAACTTATATAGTCACCCAAGGTTAAAGGCCAAAAATTATTAAGTAACAATTGTAAGTTTGGAGTTGGGCAAGATTTGGAGAGATTGAGTTTCAAAAAACATTTCTAAAATGGTGTCTGCACCCTATTGACTATCTGAGAGAGGTTAAAAAATTAAGTAAATCTTGAGCATTTAAGTTCTCACTGAGGAGACAAACAAGAATGATAAATGAGCCAAATCACATAAGGAAACATCATCTTTAACCCAAAACCTTAAGACATTAAGTTTGTAGGCTTCTTTCTTATATGTTGTTCAACTTTCTCATTTCTACTCAATGTGAGACTTAGACTCACACTTGGATACCTAACAATCTCCCCCTCAAGTAAGAGTCCATCTTCTCATTGGTACATTCCCCCTCGAGCAGAAGTATTTTCAAACACGAGTATCTTAGTCACAAACGATCCTCACTTGTCCCGCCGTTTACATACTTTAACAGGACACACTTTCCTGAAACCTCTGTCAGGAAGACTTTCGATACAGGGATCAAACTGTACTCGTCTGAGTTGGTCACCATCACAGACCATCGGTTCTGATATCACTTGCTGGAAAAATCGAGGGGGGAAACACCGAGGAGAACAAACAACAAGTGACATCAGAGCTAATTTATTTATTTTTCTGGGAATTTACTTGACTGACTGATGAAGCCTAATTATGATAAAATTATTAGTTTGAATGGGACTAGTTGCATAAATGGAGAGGAAACCTGAAAACAAGTCTGATAAAGACTATGCTTTTGAGCATGAGATGGTTTGTGGCTATATTCGTCAATGGGTAGATGATCATGTTTTGAACCATATTGCTAATGACACACATGCGAAGACTTTGTGGGACAAGTTTGAAACTTTGTATGCTTCAAAATCAGGGAACAAGAAATTATTTTTATTGAAGGAGGCTATGAATTTGAGGTACAAAGAAGGTACATCTATTTCTGATCATTTAAGTGAATTTCAAGGTTGTTTTGATCAATTATCTTCCATGGGTGTTAAATTTGAAGATTAAATTTTGGGACTTTGGTTGCTTAATACTCTTCCTGATTCATGGGAGAATCTTCGTGTTACTTTAACTAACTCTGCTCCTAGTGGTGTTGTGACCATGGATTTCGTAAAAACTGTTATTTTGAATGAAGAAGTCAGACGTCATACTCAATAGGCTTCCTCTTCATAAGCAGAAGTTTTGGTTACTGAAAACAAAGGGAGAGGTAGGGACAGAAATCAAGATGGAGGTCATAGAAGTAAAAGCAAGTGCCGAAGCAAATCAAAGTCTAAGCGAAAACCCTTTGAGTGCAACTATTGTGGCAAGAAAGGTCATCTTCAGAAATATTGTTATAAGCTGAGAAATGACAATGAAGACAAGTAAGAGAAGAAGAATGATGAGAATGGTAATCGTGTTGTTACCACTACTACAAATCATCTTGTGATAGTTTATGGATTAATGTTGCCTGTGATGATTCTAGTTGGGTAGTTGATAGTGGTGCTAGTTTCCATGTTGCTTCCAAGAAGGATTTTTTCTCATCTTATACTCCAGGTGTTGAAGATGGGTAATAATGATACATCAAAGGTAATTGGCATTGGTACTGTTTGTTTGAAAACCAGCAATGAGACAAAGCTTATTTTGAAAGATGTCAGGCACGCACCAGATATCCGTTTGCATTTGATCTCTGCTAGTGTTCTAGTTGATGATGGTTATTTTAATACCTTTGGTGGTGCACAATGTTGTTTACTTTAAACTGATGGAGCTTGAAAAGATTTATACAGATGACAATAGTTCTGATATAATGACAGAGACTTTACCGAAAGGAAAGTTTGAAACTTATCAGTTTATTTCTAGGTTGACATTTGTCTTTCTTAAGTCAGAGGAGAAGTTTGTTGTGTACGTCCAACTCAAGTTAGGAAAATGGCATCAATTTTAAAAGTGTTTTCCTATCTCTTAAAAGATAATGAATGGGGAGTTAGTGGAGATCTAACTTGAGTGAAGACTGAAATGAGAGTGCCCACTCTGTTGCCTTTTTTTTTGTTTTTATTATTTTTTCATTTTGCTTTTCTGTTTTCATTTCTCATTTTCATCTTGATTTTGTGACCCCACCTCTTTATCTTTATTTTTTTTTACAACATAAATGGACTGCCAGAAACCGCTCTTTGGACCCCACTTATTCATGTTATTTCTTCGTTGTTAAATGTTCTTACTCGTAAAGTTAAGACATCATATCAGAGTCATTCCTAAACATAATAAACTTGTATTTAATCTTGTTTAAGCGTAAATATAATATCTATATGACATAATTATTTATATTGCTACTTTTCTTTTTATAGGGATGCTATATTATTTAATTCTGTTTAATCAATGTTTTTATATGTTTTTATTTGTGTAGTTATTGGGAGCAAACAAATAGAGGTGTCTCGATTTGTGGGTGGAGGAAAAGTCTGAAGAAGTGATGGTCCTGGGTGGGGTTGAGCACTTTTGTAAACCAACCACACTATTTTAGTGAAGTTTCAATATGTGAAACAATTTTATAAGAGGAAAATTTAACTAATAAAGTCATGAATTTGTCCTGTTTTGCATCATGGTTTGAATTTTAAAATCATCTTTATTTCAAAGTTTGTAACTTATATTTATTATGATTACTTCAAGAAGGTCTTCTATTCGAAACAGAAAATGAAGAAAGTAACGTTAACAATGAGGTTAATAATAGTTAATAATAAGAAGATAAGTATTACACCTTCTAATTGGATGTCATCACATTTCGGGTATAAAGGATTGCAATCTTTATATCGTAACATTCAAGAGCATCTAAACTATGTCCGAAATGACATTAGCATCTTAGGAAGATAGGCAGTTTCACTGTTAATGATACACTATTACATTATGCTCATATCAATATATTGAGATTGCAATTAACAAATTGTATTCAATTGCTAAAAGAAGACATTTGTATGTTAAGTGTCCTAAAAAATAATATAATGATTAATTGACTTCATTACATTATGTAACACATGATAAAACATATGAATAATAATATGACTCTTTTATATGTCATGCTCATATTACATGTCTTCAACATTAACTTATCTTCCGAGACACAACACGTGTGTATCTGTGTTGGATAAATTTTTTTGACAAAAAGATATTGCACAAATTGAATATCTTTGAACTGAATGGTGACAAAAAAATATTGTATAAATTGAATATCTTTGAACTGAATGATGTGTAACAACATAGTATGGTAGATGATGATGATGACGACGACGAACATGATGAAGAGCTACCATTGACAATCATGTTAAAAAAGTACACTCCAAACATTAGTCTCCCAGTACCCTATGATTTTTAAATATATTCACTATATTCACAAATGATGATTGATATTCAAGACTTATAACAAAGATTAAGTAATTTAAGCATGAATGTGCGTAATTTTTAGATGGATAGACACACAACATATGATAATTTACACATAAAAATATAAAATTTGTAAATGGATATACATACCAGATATGATAATTTGTGCATCAATATATATGCAATTTACATGCAAATATGCGGACTCAAGTGGACAATGTGAAAAAAAAAAAAAAAAACTAGTGCAGGGCAACATTAAGGAATTCATCAACTCTTTCGAGTGATATTTGTATGCATGGTGATAATTACTATTATATCTTCTTTTATTGTAATGTAACTTTTAGTTTAATATACTTCTTTGTTTAATAATATTAAATTTAAAATGTTGTTTACATATTTTAAAATTATTTATATTCTAACTTTTTCTTAAATTTAATTATTACAAATTTCCATGTTAAACCAATGACTGAAAATTCCAATTTTTTTTATTGAACGCACTTTAGGAACCATACTGGAAATAATTTTTCTAATATCACACCACTACCGTATACATGTAATAAATAACATTTGATTTCAAATTAATTTTAACCCTAAATGTGAAATTTCCATTCTTACAATTTCATTAATAAAAAATTAATTAACCCTAAACTCAACTAATTTATCATATTTCATTGTAAATTAAATTTAATCTTGAAGGGCAACTGTGTAATTCCATATTTTTATAATTTTTTAGAAAAAAAGTCATCACTCATATCAACCTCATTTTTAATATTTTGAACGAGAAAGGAAAATTTATAATCTTACAATTTTATCAATTAAAAAAATTAAAATTTCAATCACACATATTATATTACTTAATTTTTTTTTATTTTTTTTTAAATTTCATCATTTTTCTTTAATCCAAACAATATAACTTTTCACACAGTTTCTTCTTAAATCAATTTTTAAATATAAACAAAGTCTTTTCACTCTCTTTTCATTTTATTTTCATCACTTTCCATTTCAATGTCTTCTCAAAACAAACAAATCCTAAAAGAAATATAATAACTATTTGCAAGTATATCTCCTCCTCACTATCTATTGTGAGAAAAATAAGATATTTCAATTGCTTCTAATATTTTAGTTCGTTAATTTGTCAAACCAACCTCATGTTTCTATAGACCCACACATTTTTATTTCAAGTTCATCCATTAACTAGAATTTTTACTTGACTTAGATTTTTTATCTATTTCTCTCCATTCTCCGTACTTGGATTCCAACACCTCCTTCCAAAAACATGTGCTTTTAGTGGCCACCTATATGCACTTAGTTAGAAGGGTCTTCCTCAAAATCTTATTATACTATATTTCTTGTCATCTATCCTCCTTGGATTGGCAAATTGTTTTTCATTTTATCCAATTAATTTTCTTTTCCTTCTCTTCCCCATTCCACAAGAATTCTCTCTATAGCTTCTCCACCTCCTTTACCATTGTTGTCGTCATTTTGAAAAATGACATGTAGAATTTGAGTAAGGTAGTTAAGATTGATTGATTTAATAGAAAAATACCTTCGAACAAAGGATAAATGTCTCTTCTTCCATTTTTCCATTCACTTGCTTATCTTTATAATACTGGTTCCAAGCTTGAATCTTTCTGGAATTTTTCAAGACAAGTAATTCTAAGTATGTAAATAGTAACTCCATCTAGACATTATTCAATATCATTGTCAACCTTTTAATGAAATTACTCTCTACACATATATTTCCCATATTACTCTTGAAGAATTTAACCCTTAAGCTTAAATTCTAGTTTATAAGTATCTTAAAATTCTTTTAAGAACCATAATGTTTTAAATCGATGTCTCACACAAATAATTTTTCATCTACAAATTGTAATAATAGCCTAATTTCACATCCTTCACAACAACTTTCACCCCTTAACAACATATTATTAGTCTTAGCCTGCCTTAACAACATATTATTAGTCTTAGCCTGTCTTATCAAGATCTAAGACTTTAACAATTTTAAGGAAGGGAGACAGGGGATCCTCTTGCTTTTGTCCTTTAGATTGAAAAAAATATTCCATGGTTGGACTTCCATTCATCAAAACTGAATCGACATGGACTTCATACACTCTCTTATCTAACTAATCTATTTCAGACATAATTTTAGCTTCTTAAACATCTAGTATAAAAAATCATAGAATTCGAGCCTTTTTACCTTGTATGCCTCTTCATTTTTTACTAAACTCCATGAAATAAAATTCCCCTTTAAGAAATACACTTTGTAATAATAAAACATTAATAAAACATTTTTCAATTTGTTCAACTTTGACCATAATGTTTACATATACATCAAGACCAAGACGATAGAAATGTATTCATTCAAGTCTATATCGTTATTTCATTTGACAACCAAGTATTGTCTGTGTTATTCATTGTGGCCTAATTAGATCAAATCATAACCAAATCATAACCCATTCTGGTATAGAAATTAAGTATGTCAAATCACAACCAAATCATAACGTTTGAGTTATTATATTTTTAAATAAAAAAATAATTTTTATTATATAATTTTTGACCTAATAATAAATTATTAATTCAATTATTGATATCAAAACTAAAGTCATTAATTCAATTTCTAGTAGAATAATCGTTGAGGAATAAATTGTTACATATGACATCAATTATTTTTTATAGAGAATAGATGACATCAATGATCTCATGAAAAAGGGCATGTAGTACTTTTTTACAGGTCTTATTGTTATGTAAATTTTAATCCTTTTCCATTTGATTATTAAGTTAAAATAGCCAGAACAAGAGTCTTTCAATATTATTCACTTTGACCTTAATTTTTGTTTATCCAAGAACTTTTTTTTTTCTATAAGTTAACTTCTTAGGGTCAATGCCATTTTTCTCCTCTTCATTGCTTTAACGAAAATTTCCTCTTCATCTAACATGTGAAGCTCCCCAATTAATAAAATCTTCATTCTTTGTGCTATGTCTATGAAGACTTCTTATTCGTTTCTTCAAATCTTCTTTTAGTATGTTTAAATTCTCTTCGATCACATAAGTGCCCATTCCTGAGACTTGATATCTTTTCCAAAATTCCTTAATAGCTTCCCCAAAACCTTCATCACACAACCATGTGTCCGAAACTTTAATGGCTTAGGTCCTAATCCTAATCCACAAAAGGTGATTTTAGGAGTAAAGGACGATGACCAGAAATAAGCCCTACACCTAACCAATCTTGTTATTTATATCTTGTTTATTTTACTGTTAATTGAACAATTTGATTTTATTTGTATAATTTATACCTTCTCTTCATTGATGGAACATCAACCTAACACCATATTTTCAATAAAGATATTGAACTTCTGTACTTTTGTCCTTTTTTTCCCTTCTTTATCCTTCCTAATTAAGTTGAAATCTCCCAACAAACACCATTTATTATTTATAGCACGTTGCCTACCTTGGAATATATCACCCCACAAAAAAAAATTAGTTGTTTTTTTTTTCTTTTCGATATCCACAAGGTGAGTGAATGTTCAACATTGTATATTCTATTTGATCCTTCTCCTCGTAATCTAATGTAACCCTTACCTTAAATGCACCTTCTAATTTGAAGACTCCCTTACATCATATACACACAAATCTCAAACCTTATTAATGGCTGACGATTGCACTCATTTTATCTCCCTTTTACCTCAAAACAATTGGCACACCTCCTTTATTCTCCATTTTTATTTTCGGTTGACAAATAAATTAAACAAAAGCGGATTACCGACAAAAATCTTAAAATTTAGAAAACAAATTGCTTTAGACTACCAATACGGAATTCTTTGACTAACACCAAATTCATTGTTCATTCATTAATCTAAAACTAGTAATGATAACAAGGCGGGTACGAATAGTACCTATCCCTGTCTGTCTAAAAAATTGCCTCTTATTACACATATCACTACTTGCCAAGTATTACTGAAAAAATACTTGTAGATTTTTCTGTATCCGCAAATAGCTAGGTATGCCGATAAATATTTTTTTTATTTTGAATAAAATTATGCAAAAATATTTTTTTAAAATATAAACTCATAAAAAATAACAATTTTAAAGTAGGTCAAATAAAATTGCATAATAAAATATAAGTGTAAATAAAGTTAATACTTCTAGGAAACAAATTTGAATAAGTTGAACCATAAAGCATAAGTTTTAAAAGATTATTTTTTTAAAAAAACAACTTCAATTTCATAAGTATAACTAAAAAATATATATTTATAGAAAATTAATTTTCTAAACAAATTTTTAATGATTAATATTCCTCTTATCAATGGTCACTTGATTTTTTTTTAAAATATTAAAATAAAATTTATTAACCGTGATTAACTGGTAATAAATATCCACAGGTTAGATATCATGATAATTATAAGCACTCCAAGATAATTAAAATATTCTTACCTTACGTATCCATTAAATATGTTATTTAATATCCATTACAAGTTTTTCGCGTTAAAAATAATGTTTCCTTACACTCACTTTTTATATTTTATCTATTATTTTAGATATCTCATTAGAATGGATTTTTCCATAATTTCCGATATCATTTTATAACAATGAATTCTATGTTTAATTTAATTTTGTAAAACCAGTTCAATAATTAAGTGAAATTTGCAATTTCTAATATACTATTATTTAACTATATCATTAAATTATTCTAGATCTTCCCATAGATATTAATTAACATAAAATCTCATACCTAACAACTTATATCTATCTTGCTTGCTTAATATTTTTTATAAAAATGATGAATGATATACGTAAAGTAATAACTATAGAAAAATTAAATATTTGAATGAGAATAAATAACTAATTATTAAACAATGCCTGCTTTAATATAAAATTAACTGTTTATATAGAATAAGATAACTAGTAGAAATAAAACTTTAAAAAGTATAATGAGTTTTTATTATTATGACTGAACTAATGGGTTCAACTTGATCTTAATTTGATTATATTAGCAAATTCAAATAAACCAATTCAATGCTAAGTTTAATTTTATTTTAAACTTGAACCAATCTAGCCAGGGAAGGATAGTGATCCTCTTCTTTTAATACAAGATAAGATAAAATAAAATAAAATAGAATGTGTTTATAAAGATTCCACCTCACTAGACATAATACTAATTTACAATACATTAAAGGAAATCATACTTTTTGAGTTGGTTTGTAAAAATGAATTAAAATTTCCTAATATGATATTAGAGTATATCTTAAAAAAGGTTGATTGAATCCACCACAAGTTATTAAGCTAGATAATTATTGTAAGTTAATTTATAAGAATAAATTAGGTTTAAACTCACTTTCCAATATTCATAACATTTTTTACTTTTAACATAGTTATTTAATTAACAAATGATAAATAATTATTATGTGAGAATCTATCCTGTTGATAAATAATTATGGATTGATTTTGTTAGAGTAGATTAATGAATAATAAATAATTATTATGTGAGAATTATTATGGATTTCGTAATTATTCCAATATGATGTTGTTATTTGATGTACTCTATATATAGACTCTCTACTTATAAAACATTTTCTTTCATCAAGATATAATAAAAGAGATATATTTTCACTCTAAAAAAAATGTTGGAGATCCCACATTGACTAGGGATGAGGTCTTTCTTTCAATAGTTTATAAATGGATGCAAACCTCACCTTAAAAGTTGGTTTTGTAAGATTGAGTTAGACTTAAATTTCATTTATTAAGATGGTATCAGAGGTCTATCTTAGCACGGTTCTTGGGTCACCCGCTATCGGACCACCCTTAAACAATATAGTCCCACGCACGAGTTGAGCAGTCTCGACATGAGGGGGTGTGTTGGAGATCCCACATTGACTAGAGATGAGACCTTTCAATAGTTTATAAATGGGTGCAAACCTCATCTTAAAAGTCAGTTTTGTAAGGTTGAGTTGGATTTAAATTCTATTTATTAAGAATAATGTCTCATTTGATTGGTTTTCCATTTTGGCCAGTAAATTGCAAGAACTTATCAACATCCTTTTCATGTTATTTACTAACAAACATGTAATGTGATTTTCACTTTTATCTAAAATTTGATAAAATTTTGACAATATTTCAAATTGCCCTCCAAAGTATATGAAATAAAAGTGGTAACAAAACACCACACTCAAGTATGTACTTGAATAACAACACAAAATTGTTTCAACTGTCACTTTTATCTAAAATTTGATAAAATTTTGACAATATTTCAAATTGCCCTCCAAAGTATATGAAATAAAAGTGGTAACAAAATTTTGTGTTGTTATTCAAGTATTCAAGTATGTACTTGAATAACAACACAAAATTGTTTCAACTGAAATTTTCATCAAATTTAAGATTAGACTTACAATGTATACGTACTAACCAATTATGAAAAATTAATAAACTTTCGAAATTATCTAATCGGACAATTCAAGATTTAATACAAATAATTAATATTTAAGTACTTGTACTAAATCTGAAAGAGGAACTATAATTCACTTAATGTGTGAATAGATACAATAGTTTAAATAAAATTAGTACAACAAAAACGAAATATATCACGTAGACATATTACAATACATCTTATTTCTATAATTAATTTAAACTACACATTTCTTATCTATAATACATTTTTTTAAATGACTTATAATTTAATCTCTAAAATTTTAAACAAACTAAAGACTAAATAATTAAGTCACTCCCAAAATATTTCAAAATTCAAACTTAACTTTTAAATAACACATTTAGAAATTTAATACAAAATTTCAATTCCAACGATGACCAAAACAATAATCTATTTGAGACATTTTTTTATTAGATATTTGTTCATTGTCGTGATTGAGATAAAAAAAAAAACACAATTTTAATTTTAAAAAAATAGATATTGAACACTAATCTCAATAACGAATATTCGCACACAAATGCTCGTCTATTTGGATACAAATGTTCGTCACCTCGACATAGAGATGAAAGCAAAATACGAAGATGATCTCAAACAATTCCATAATCACTTTGTCGCTATTACAACTGGAGAAAAAGAGATGAGAGATTTCATATTACCTAACATCGAAATGTGATCAAGAATAAGATATGATCGACATATTTAAACAGTTTTACATCAGATCATAAGACATTTGAGGTAAACATCCACATTTACCTTGATTATCCTCATCTTAGCATCAAGGGTCAAACATAAAAAAAAAAAAAAAAAAAAAAATAAATAATTTTAAAAAA
>Ga0209700_107206_pt1 | contig 16059 bp, 7 predicted proteins | sample SiratroredBW_FD_187528 | JGI IMG/M metagenome (GOLD analysis project Ga0209700, IMG submission 187528) | Root nodule microbial communities of legume samples collected from California, USA - Siratro red BW (SPAdes) (version 2) | ecosystem: Host-associated > Plants > Roots > Nodule | place: USA...
ACTTTCTAACACATTATTTTTATTTTATATTTATTTATATATTTTTTAAAATAAATACACAAAATATATATATATATATATATATATATATATATATATATATATGTAACCACACATATCAAAGTGATAATATATAATAAATATTATTCAATTTTTTTTATTAAACCTGCTATTTTTTTTTAATATAGAGATGAGAGAGTGAATCTTATTATAATGACTTATAATGACAGTCTCCCAATTGCCAATAGGACAGCTTAATGACAATCTTAATGTGTCACAAAGAACATCTTCTTTTATTCCAATTTAGAAGGAGATTTTAAATAATAAAAAAAAACTAAACTCAACCATTTAAATATATGGGGATTAAACTGAATTTCATAAAGCAAATAGTGAAAAAATAATTTAACCTATAGAATTCTATATCGATACAAAATATACCATTAATATTTATTAAAATTAGTATGTTACACGTTTTTTAAAATATAAATTAGTTTTTTTTTCAAAAAAAGACATGAATTAGTTATTGAAGTGTAATACTATGGAAATTATATTTGTGTAATTGATTATTACAAATATATATAGATTTGTAACTTCAAAGCTGAACAAACTATTTTGCTAATATAAATTTGGTACACAATAAATGGATAAGGTTATGATTTACAATATAAATACATAAAATTAAAATAATATATATATATATATATATATATATATATATATAGAAATTTATTCTTTGTGTTATTTTTTTATTAGAATTTAATTTATAAAACTATTAACAAAAAAATATATTTTTAGTTGATGAATGTGATTTTGAAATAATCACTACAAAAGCTATAATAATTTGTAAATGGATAAGAAATTAAAATATATTAGCAGTGTACTTTAACTAAAGTTTTTATTACTTTGTACAAGTGAAATAAAATAAAACCGCTGAACTCTATTAAAAAGATTGAGAATATTAAGTACCTTTAATATTTTTTTGGAAATTATTAAAATTATTATAAAAAGACAGAGCAGTGCAGACGTGATCACTAATGAAAAGCTGTGAATTGAGTGTCGAAATTAGAACACCTGGCTCCAGGTTTAAATTTTGTTGATGTGTAAATTTGAAGTATGTATTCTACTGTGATCTAGAAAATATAAGTAGTAGCTTAGAAAAACTGAATCCTGCATGAGAGAGAGCAGGTGCGAGTTCACACGTAAACCAAAAGGCGAAGATATTTGAAAACACGTAACGGTGTCGTATTTGTTGGATCCGCGGTGTGTAAGCAAAGGAGATTTTATGTAAGTATATGTTGGTGGCATAGGTCCCATCTTCGCAGTTTGAGATTGTATCTGCATGAGATAAGACGTGTGTTTTGTTTGTTCCGAAGTTCTAGTCTGCTAAATAATTTTTTTTTTCTTTTTCTTCCAACTCATCCTTTTGCTTAGCTCTATCTCTTGTTGGCTTAATATTTCACTCACCTGTATTTCTATGTTACCTACTTTGTTTCCTTATTGAAAATTAATAACTTTAATTTCAATGCTAAATAAAAATGAAATAAATAAATAATATATAAAAAAAGACATACTTAATATTTTAAGTTTGAAATGACGTTAAATTTTTATGTAAATAAACTTCACATTTTATTTTTATTTAATTTTTTCGATGTTTTTTTCCTTTAACTTTAAAGTCGTATATTCACCTTGCATTTGCATTATAATAAACTATAAACTATGGTAGTTAAAGATATTAAAAAACTTAGTTAGTCTAGTGTGAGGAATCATTTAATAAAATTATGTCACACTACTATGTTCTATTAATAAATTTGTCACATTATATCTTAAATAAATTATGATTTTTAAATATATATCAATAAATTTGTCACATTATATATATTGTGGTTTTAAAAATTACACACATATGTTAATTTTGTAGAAGATTAATTTTATTTTTATATGACTTTACTCGCGCGCACTATCAGATTTTAGTATAGAAATGTATACTCAGCTTTATTCGTAAGTGTTTTTTTTCTAATAAAACAAATATATTCGGAAATGTGTAATTCAGAATATAGTAAAGATTTTGGATTGTATAGTATCAAATGTTTTAATACATTCATTACAGACTGCACATTATAAAATGAATGCTCCTAATCCAGAAATACATTCTAGGATATGCAATTCGAAATTTATATTTTCTTCTCAGGAATAAATTTATCATTTCACCCCTCCTCACAGGGGTGCAAGTTTAAAATCATAGGGGTGCTGAATGCAACCCCTCTAAAATACATTGGGCTTTCTAAATGTAGCTTAGCCCAGGCCCACTATTTTTTTGTCTTTCTTTTTCTTAAAGACTACTTCTTCCTGCACTTCTAAGTGTTTCTTGAGTCCACAGTTTAGAAAGTTCCTAAATTGCCCTGTCTAAAAAGACTTTTGCCCATAGAAGAGTGAGATATGGAAATACGTGATTTTGAAAAAAAATAAGACTTCCGGAAGAGCTTGTTTTGAAACTTACGAAAAAGATTTTGAAATGAACTATTCCGAAATCAATATTTATCCAAAAGTCATTTTATACGTTTCAGAATAAGTTCTTTTGGAAGTATTTTGAATTTTTCAAAATTACTTCTAGAATAAACTGTTCGAGAAACATAAAATTAGTTCCGGAATAGTCTGTTCCAGAATAGCCTATTCTAGAATAGCTTATTCTAGAATAGATAATTCTAAAATTTAATTTTCAGATTTAAAAATAACTTTCGAAATTGTTTATTTCGGAAGTCATTTGCAATTCTGAAAATCATTTTTGTTACACCTCCATTTTCGGAATATACAATTATGAAAGTTATTTTTGGATCTAGAAATAGCTTTCAAAATTATTCATTTCGGAATTAAATTATTTTTTTTAAAAAATGAGGTGTAGTTTTAGAAGGGTATAATTGTCTGTATGATAAAATGTGAAGAATAATTTTAAAATTTTTTAAAATTTAGAGGTGTCTTAAGAAATACTTAGAGGTGCACGAAGAAGCAGTCTTACTTAAAATATTCTCCTAGGTTGCAAGGCCTGTGGCATGTTCTGAAAGGTTTCCCTTAATGTATTTTTTGACTGAGAGGGAATAGAAAGAGGTGGACAAAGAAATTTATGGTTTGGACTTCAGGGGTGCATTGAAGAGTGTAATGAATTTCAGATATGATGACGATAGGGGATTTATTGCAAAATCTTTTGATTGGAAGAAGAAATTGGGTGACAATGAATAGAGGATTGCTTTAAGATATTGGTGAACAACAGTTGATGTTGTATTAAAACACTACAATTAATTTGAAAGAACTTCAATTTAAAAGAAAATGTGGAATATATAACGAAATCAATTGACTCTCAAAAATGTATTTTAATATAGCATATAAAATTAAATAACTTTTCCTGTGATACCACACTTTTCCTTTAGTTTTCCTCTTGCACCGTTACCAAACATACATATAACCAGAAGGAAATGGCAGCACCATCGTCCTAATTAGGAAATCAGAAGGGAAAAGAATCTAACTGCGGGTTCTGATTTCATCTTCTTTTTGCTGTGATGAACCAATCCATATCCTCATATAAACTCTTAGCACTAAACAAGTCATTGGAGGGTTAAGCCTAAAGACTGCAACTATAGAAATGTTGCATTATTTTCAATTGACAGTGATTCACCGCAATAGCAATGATCAACTGAAACTATAAAAATTGATTAAAAAAAATATAAATGTACAAGTACAATAACTTCTCTTTTGTTTTGCTTTCAGATCACAAATTGACCAGTGTAAAATATCTATAATTCACAAGCTTAATCAGTGCTAAACTATTTCCTATTTGGAGTGTATATATCAGTTCAATATCTTCTAAGCTCCAGGGATTAGAAGTGAATCTTAACACGAGTCCGTGAATAGAAGAACTCAGACATAAACTAATATTCACACTCCCAAACATTTAGCCCAACCGAAACACCTAGCAATTTTCCTTGGCAAAGAATATGTAGACAGCAGAGAAGGATGAGTTGCAATATCTTCAGGTCGTGACCATGTATACACCCCTCGTTCTTGTTGACTTCCTGGGACAGTGTTGTCCAGTATGAATGCCACCAACAGTGTAACCACCATGTTCAAGGACATAAGACCATTGATTGCAAAATCAAGCTGAAACATTAGGGAGAGAGGGAATAAGTTCCTTGTCATACTATTTAATTTGGCAAAGTTTGTTAGTCTCTCGTCAAAATAGCAGAGAGATCAAACAAGAATGAGACAAAAACCAGACTTAAACAAATGACACCAACTTTAACCAAAAATCTTAAAATATTAGGTTTGTAAATTTTTTTTAATATATTGTTTAACTTTTTTATTTTTACTCAATGTAAGACTTAAATTTATACTTAAATACCAAACAGAGATGATGCTTACTTGTTTGATGCCTGAATGGAATGGTCCACTAGATGCAGCCCCGTAAGGTACGAGGTAAGGTGGCAGTATCAGACTGGTTTGAGGCTTGTATTGTTGAAAATATGCAGGGATAGATAGACCAAGGAACAATGAAACACCAACTATTGTCATGTTCCTGAAGCTGCCACATTGACCATACTGTAGGGTTGAAAGCCCCAAAGCTGCTATAAGAGCCCAAATGAAACACAGTACAGAAGCAGCCAATGCCTGAGGAATGGAAGCAAGTAGAGCACCCACTTTTCCTACAAATTAAAAAGGCATGGATTGGAAAGTAGTAACAAAATAATAATTGAAACTTAATCTATGAAAGCATCAATCTTTTTCATTTTGGAAAACCAGTAGAGAAAATAAGTAACAATACTACTATGAAAGTAACATCTAGTCTAATAGTTGAAGGTAAGCAAGTAACTGCCTAATTGGAAAGAAAAAAACTAGTATATTTTGATCCTTTTACTAATTGACTCTGTGTATTACGTAGTGGTAAAATGAAAAGGGTGTTTAACAGTTTTGACATAAAATTATGGTTTATGTGATTATGTTTTGTTGCTTTACCCATAAAGGAAAAGAGAATCATGAAAGCTGCTCCAAGTTCCACAACCCTCCGACTTGCCACCTTTGTTGTGTCAATTGTGTGAATGTTTTCTGTCAAGGTGGTTGAGCCAGTTCCTGAACCCCAAAGACCAGCCAATATACTACAGAAACCCTCCAATGCAATTCCTCGACTCACAACTCCTGGAGTTGGAGGCCTCAAATTGAGTCGCAGAGATGCAGAATGATAAGTTCCAACCTGCAAAACCAACTAGTCATTCACTTACTCACAATTTTAGTTTTTGATCATCTTGTTCCTTTCTTTAAACATGAAAATCCACTCAGGATTAAAAGAGGTCTTTGGGCCTTAAATGATTACCAAGATACTAATTTTATTGCTAGCATTATACTAGTACAAATACACGATATTTCATTGGTTCTATAATCGTGGGATTCATAATACCATGCAGCTAATATTTTGCATTTGCAAGCATTTAAATAAATTACTTACTGAATCCACTGAAGCAACCAGTGATACTATGGCCATGATTATACAAGTCCTAAAATGGAAAATAGGGAAACCCCACTGCAAAGGGTAAGGAATTCTGAGCCATGCAGAAGTTAACAACGCGTTGGATACATCAGTCCTGCAATGTTTCATGGTATAAGCATGCTTTCTGCATGCATCAGTCAGAATGTTTGAACTTGGGATTTTGGGATTGCATCCTTTGTAGTTATATGCTCCCCCAGCTGTTAAAAACGACGCATATATCCAAGTTAATGTAACACTCAAGGGAACCTGCAAATATTCCAAAGTTTGTAGACACAAGTAGTTAGTATATGTTGGTACAAGAAGCGTAAATCGAATAAGGAACATGTTAATTCAAGATGCTTACTGCATAAATTCGAAATGAATGATGTCCAAAGATAGATATTCCTCGAAGATGCTTCAAATAAGAAATAGATGAAACGAAGATGAGTTTGAGAAAACAACTAAAACCATTTAATTGAAGGCCTAAAGGCCAAAGTTCATGGATTGTTTGTTAGAGACAAACACAGAAAGTCTTTGTAGTATGTAAAGAACTTTACAGCCATTACAAAGACTTTTCATACACCAGATTGTTCGATATCATTGCTTCTTGAAATACTGACCAGTGTGAATATTAGAACTAGTGCTAACTGTGGAATGCTAATTTCCATGCAAGTGCCAGCTTGCGGAAAGCCATAGCTGAAGAATGCTAAACCAACAGCTGCAACAGTTGGAGCCACTACAATTGGGTTGATGATCCTATAACAAGTCGTTAACAATTGGCACATTAGACTCAAGTCTTGATAGTTTTTGCAATCTGTTCGTTCATCAATATAAATTCAGATCACATGTGATTTGAGGACGCATATGGATAAACAACTGAATTACAGGAGAGGCATAGCTTACAAACTAGCAAAGTAAACTAAATAGAAATGAAAAGATGAAATTTATGTAGCCCTCGTGATGACATGAAAGATCACATGCAACTTGTTACCTGAGAAGAAGAGACATTAAACCACTAAGTCCCAGGATGCATTGGAATACTGAACCAACAATTATAGCTCCTTGGAGCTCCCTCATTATGTGCCTAAATTTCTGCAGTTAATAGCAGACATTAATACTGAAACTGGGAATAGTTACCAACCAGAAGAACAAAAATCAAAGCAAATAAGACTAGTGAACAACAATCCCATTCACCGGGTTGATCCAAAACAAAGGACTCCGATAGATCCAACAAAACAGAAAGAAGGAAAAAGGAAAGACGATTGTGGTGATTCATATAGTGATAACTTGAACATGGGTACTTGTAAGTTATAACTTGTACTAACATTTGTTTCGCAGGAAGTAATACACATAATGGATTTAGATTACTTCCTGAAAGGGCTTAAGGACCATAAATTGTCATTTTCTATGAACTAGGGAACTTACATGTTGTGTTAGATTTCGAAATTCTTCAGCATTTATGATAACCAATGCTGGTGCTAAATACACAAAGGAACTCCCTTGAACTAAAGGTAGTCTGGTGCCAAAGTAGGAATGCAGTATCGTTGTGACGCCCGAAAGAAACAGCATTGTAGAAATTACATTTGCAGTGTCGTTCTGCCATCAATGATGTAAGTGAATACATATGAATATGGAAAAGTATGATATCAGCTTTTCCTAGGATCATTACATAAAGGCATTTCTTACATCTGTTCCACCCATGGTTGGCACCATGATTATTGGGATTAATACTAGCGAGCCAACCAACGATAGGTAGTGCTGCAGGCCGTAATAGATAAGAGGTACTGCAGTTAAAGATAGATAAATCAAAAAATGTTTTAGCAAAATATAGAATCAGAATTTCACTAACTAAACTTGCTAATTGTATCACAGTAATAGTGACAGAAAATTAGCATTATAACTTAAGATGTGATGTGAGAAACAGAAAATTGAATTGAAACTAACCGAGACCCGGATTTTCTGTGATCCCGTACTTCAATCCAGATGGTCCCTGCCAACCTCTATCAGCAGGTTCCTCCCCCTCTGGAAAGAGATCCACCTTAACATCTTCAGCTACTCCTTCATCCTTCTTCTGTTCGGGAAGAGGAGCAACTGCAGAAACTCCATGGCTATTACTATCCCGATTCATATTCACCATCACTCCATTACCATCACCAATCCCTCTTAACCCAACTTTCTTATCGCCATGACCAGCCAAAGCCAAAGCAGGCTCATCATCCCTGTTTTTCCTCTTCTGGTTTTGACTCCACATTGTCCCATTCCACTCATCCTTTGACCTCAAACCTCTCTCATTCTCACTTCTGATGTCTCCATGCTTGGACACAAAAACCGGTTCAATCTCATTGTCCCTATTAGGCCTCGCCAACCCCAGCACCGGATCAATCTCTATCTTGGGAGAGGACCCTCCTTCTCTCTGATCATCAACAATCTTCACATCAAACCCAACACTATCAAACTTCTCACTGGCACTGGTCCCAGCTTCCCCCGAATAATCAGACACAAACCCGGTTCTCTTAGCCCACGACCTCAACTCTTTAGGATTGTGATCACTTTTTGGCACAAAGGGCTCAACTTTGGCCGCACCAACATCATGTTTCTTGCCAGTGCCACCCCCCATAGCCTTGCCCCTATCCAAGAACTCCGAACTCGACCCAGTTTCCATTGAACTGTTTTCTTTCAGAAAATGGGCACAGACACAATTCAAACAAGTTGGATTCGACCCAATATAGCACAGAGAACAAAGATGAAAGCTTTGCAACGTGAAGGAACAAAGCAGAGGCTTCACATCACAGCAAAGAGCCAAATTCCGGAGAGTGAGAGAGTAGAAGCAAAGAAACAGTATGTGGAGAAAAAAAGACAGGGAAAGAAAACCATCACAACAACGTGCTTTGGTGTAGCGATTAACGGTTAGTGTTGAAGGAAGGACATTGAACTGATTGACTCTGAGACATATCTTATCTTCACTTTAACTCATTGCAGCTCGCAAGTTGCTGTCAAAGGAAAGCGTGAATGTGAGTGTGTGACCTTAATTACATAAACGTCTCTCTGGCATGGCCTCTTGATGTTGACAAAGGACCTAGCCACCCAAGTTTGAACCTGAATTTTCAAATGAAAGGGTAACATAACATACCATAACACTCCTGCAAGTTCAACCTTCATTAATAGTTTTCTACTTCTTTTTCTCCATTATTCTTTAAGGAAATAATAATAACAAACGATCTCCAGTTTTCACTGCTTTTTTGTTGGAACATGTACCACATCTCCTTGTGAATCACTTTGCTTCAAATGGAAGTTTCTTACTCTTATTCTCCTCAGTATTTATTTCAAGGAGACTGGTTTGAAGTGGAGAAATTCAACTGTTTTGTGACATTATTACAATGATGATTATACGGTGGAAAACATAGAATTTAATTAGTAGGTCCCAATCCATTAGTGTTTTTTGGAAAGAGAGTTTGAAACTGTGGAAGCCAAGTTCAGTGTCACACTCAATTGGATCATACTAATCTTCTAGTCATATAGATTTGAATCATTCAAGATTTAACCGCCCTATCTCAAGAGGGGTTACATTTAGACTTTTGTTGAGATAACGTTGTCTCTTTCACTCTCTCTGTAAAGCCCTCGCCCTACCCAAAAATAGAATATTATGTAGTTTCTGAATACAATGTGCCACAACTTTATGCATCACCCAATCACATGTGAAATTTTAGATCTTTATATTTTACCAAGTTTCGTGGGGTAGGAAACAGGAACTGTAAGTTTTTCTTTTTCTCATCTCATGTGTTCTTGGTGTAAGGATGATATTGCTTAATTAAGAAACTAATGTTTGGATTAATTAAGAAAACTATATTATTTCGTTGGGATTGATGATGTGGAGTAAGTGGTGTTTGAACATGTTAAATGAAAAGTTATTCTGAGATCATTTGTTTTTGTTTAAGTTGTGGAAAAAATCATTGTTTGTAATAAAATAATAAAAGAAAATAAACGCAATTATTTGTGTGCATAATTTGTTTTAGCACGTAATTATTTCCAATAATACTAAATGTGTATCATTACTTGGAGTTATACAAAACCTATATATTCCAAGTGTGCTTAATCATGTTTGTTGCTATAGATTTAACCTTCTTATATTTAGGGTTATTAAGATCAGATAATAATATCATTTAAATTTTTAAATTAAATTATTTATAGTTTTAAATTTTGTATAATATAAAACTAATATTTATTATGTATATTGTGACCATTTTTACATGAAAAGTTGTTAACTACATCAACATTTATAGATATTCGCTACAAGTAAGCAACATATTTTTTATGTATTATATATCATTAGTTGTGGTATATTGATTCTAGGATTTATTAAGTATGATTAAGCTTTTAGTATTAATTGAAATGGAATGATTTATTATTACAGGGAGAAATACTTACAAACAAAAAAATAATATATTTTACATTAATTCTTAATAAAAATATGTAGAATGTGTAACATTCTACCACACATGGTAATATATGTATAATGTGTTACATTTCATATCAATTCTAATTAGAAATTACTCTAATATTACCTACGGACAAATTTCTTTAATAGAGGAGATATAATAAATATTATTTTTTATTATAATAAAAAAATATCTTAAATATTTTCCTTTTTTTAATGGATTGTTTTGTTGTATTGCATTGGTATAAGTTAAGTACTAATTTAATTAAAATTATAATATAGACAATTATGCATTTTTCACATTTAATTTAAAAATAAAAAGTAATTTATTGATGATTTGTTAATGAATATTATATTTTTCAAATTTGGCTCTAGTGCTTCTATAGTCAGTTTACGTAAATTTGACGAATTGACGAATGGAATGAAAATTTTCTCCGCTTTTCTAAGTCTTCAAACCGTAACGATTCTTCTTTACGCACCAAAAGTAACAAAGTCTACGTTCAATCATTCTCGTTTATCAAATGAAAGGGAAATTTTTAGAAAAAAGTTTGATGAACAGTTTGAAGGTATAATTGAAAAAAAAAATCGCAATTATTATTCAAATTTATTAATTTTTATGAAAATAATTCACATGTTCGTGCCCAACATAGATAAAAAAAAATGTTTAATTAGAATAACCCTATATCACAAACACTTAATCTAAATTTTATACATTTATTTATTTATTTATTATAGGTTATTTTTTAAGGATAGATCTAGTCTATTTTAAAGTTTGACTGACCTAAAACTATCAGACTTCCCTGATAACTTAAACTGTTATAATTTATATAAAGACGAATATTAATATAAAAAAGAAACAAATAAGTCATTATTAAAAAATAAACTGTAAATCAACTCATCTACAAAATAACTAAAAAGTGCATCACAAAGGACAGAAGTCCACAACATAAATGAACAAATACTTAAAAATATAAAAGAAAAAAATATAAAACTAGTTACACAACAAAATATGCCAAATGCAAAACAACAAAAGAGCATCAAATCTTAGGCCTGATGGGTCTATTAAGGTTTTTTTTATGATTTTTGCTCATATATTATTATTATTATTATTATTATTATTATTATTATTATTATTATTATTATTATTATTATTATTATTATTTATTAAACAGACCAATCTGATAATAAGGTTGTTTGTGATCTAATCCTAACCTTATTTTTTTCTTAAATACGCGTTTTAGAATATCTTAATCGGAGTCTCATATTCTATCTGAAATATTTCCACTCTTTAGAAGAGGCCATATGGTAGGATATTCACGTATTATATTTCATGAATTTGAAAAAGAGGAAAAGGATATTGAGATTTAATTACATTAATTTTTTAAATTTTATTATTTAACTAGTTTGATCCCAAAATTTAATTATAATCTAACAACAACGTCAACATGTGCGATCCATAGATAAAATGGAAGAGTCATTTTTTGAATATTAAAAATATATAATAATATTGATGTTGATTTCATATTGTTGAAAAAATATTTGAAATCCATTAAACTTTACCTAACAGAAAATTTAATTTATTATATTATTATTGAAGAATAAGATATCAATTAAATATAAATTTACTCATAAGAAAAAAAATTAAGTACACGTATTTTGAAATAAAACTATAAGATTGCATGTTAGTATGTTTTCTTAAAGACAAAAAGTTTCGGTAGCAAATTTAATTAATTACATAACAAAAGTCAGATGAAAATTACTTCTAACTTAAAAGAGCTCACAAATTATTTCATTGAAACCATTTTTTTAAGTTCTTATTTTATTATTCAATTAATTTTTAAAATTTTTAAAGTTAGTGAATGAATGAAATAGTAAAAATTTAAAAAGCATATATATAATCAAAAGATTAGATGTCGGTACATTTATATCCGATGTATAAATAGGTTACGTGTGAAATAAATATTTTTTAATATTTTGAAAGATAACTTATATTTGAAGTTAAAAAATATTCCATAGATATGCTTTATTAAAAGGACAAGTTTTATGCTTCAATCCTTATAAGAAATATTTTTAATCTCATTAAAATTTAAAATTGATGTTTTTATTCTTAATAAGATGAATTAATTTAATTTTTAATTTCTGATTTTATTTATTATCATTTTTCTAAAATTAAAATCATTATTTTTCCAATATTTATTTTAAAATAAATAAATGCCCACTGTTAACTTATAAGTTGTAACAGTAGATTATTTAAATTCAAATAATAAAGTTTAAATCAAATAAAGAATGAATTAAAAATAATCATAAATTGGTTTTAAAAAAATTATTTTTATTTATGATAAAACTTTATTTCTCAGAAACTATAAATTCTTTGTACTTTAAGTTTTTTACAATTAGATTAAACCTTTATGGGGAACCATGTTTTAATAAATTAAGATGAGTTTATCTAAATATTAATTTCGGTAAGTGCATCATTCTCTTAGAGTTAGTTTTTTTTTTTTTTTTTTTTTTTTTTTCTTTTATGTGTAAATCTCATACTTTATATACTAGAATCAACTAAAAAATAGGTTTTCTTTATGATTTAAAAACGTGGAGATATTCATTTTATGTTTAAGTTTTAGAAGAATTATTGGAAATTTATGTTCTTTATAAGCTATAAGTTTTGATTTTAAAGATTCTCAACTACCAAACTTCCTTGAGATAAGAAAAGTCACTCAAATAAGGGTGTCTCCCTCAAATGACATGTGATTTCATTTACATCTTGTTATTAAACTGTAATATGTATTTTACCACATTTTTATTTAATATATACATATATAAATTTATTGTATGAGTGTGTATGCAATTAATGGAAATATGTGATGAGATAAATTAGACGAAAAAATATAAATACATGGAATGATATTCTAAATTTATTATTTATAATATTAATTAAATAAATTTATTAAGAAACTGAGATATCTTAATTTAAAAAATAGTTTGAATCACATAAATTAAGATATTATATTATAGGAAAAGAAGACGAAGAAAGTTATTGCGTATGAGTGTTGTTTTGCAAAGAACTATCATAATGTTACGAAGTTAAGATTAAATTACCATAATTGTTTTTAATAAATTAGATATGAGTCTAATGAAATATACTTAATGGAGTTCTTTAGAAAAGTATCAAATTATAATAAATTACCTGAATGACATGAAAGGTATAAATTATATTTAGTTTATGTTAACTTATCATTATAAATATAATGTAATATTTTTATTGTAATTATACTTGATAAAAAATATCTTATTAGTGAAAATTACATTCTTAAAGTTATGAGTTTTATATTATTCTTCTTTTATTTTGAAATACTTACTTATATTTTATAAATTGTTTATGTATATTTTATAATTTGATATTTTCAAAGTAGCATGAATAAACCATATATATTATGTTACGTTACAAACACCGATTGATTGAAATATAACTGTTTATTTGTATGGTGTGATTAAAATAGATTTTTTTTTTCGTATTAAGAAAAGTTATTTGCAAACCAAGTCAAACCTCATAATGACAACAACGTCAACTATTTAATCTCATTTTGTGAACTTTTTTTTAATTACAATCCGACCACCTTTTAAATAATGTCTATATTAATTCCATTTGTTAACTCTTTTTCTAAAATTACAATACAACTACCTTATTAAGTTTAAGATGTTTTCATTGGAAACATTCTCTTGTATATTTATTAAGATATCCGACAACATTTTTAGGTGAGAACGAGATTAATAATATTAATAAGTAAACTGTATCATAAGTTATAAGATTAACGCATAATATCTAATTATGAATATTAAATATATATATATATATATATATATATATATATATATCTTTATTAATATTATATTTAATTTTAGTTTATTACTTTGATTCTTCTTATTATTATTATTATATTATTATGCTTAATATTACTACTATTTATTAATACGATTAATAATAATAATAATAATAATATTACTATTATTAATAATATTATTACTATTAATAATAATAATAATAATAATATTATTATTATTAACTAATATAATTAAGAATATTAATATTACATTTAATATTATTATTTTTAATTATTATTATTATTATTATTATTAATATTATACTTATTAATATTGAGAAAAATAAAATAAAATTATAATAAAAATAAATATATTAATGTTGACGTAGTAGTTATAATTTGTGATTTAAAAATTCGTATTCAACTGGTCACGTCATTCAATCAAATTTTTAGCAATATGATAATATTTTTGTAATCGTTGTCTCCGTTATTATACTCTGATATTGAGTACCATGTAATAGTCATTTCCCAGTAGGTTTTATGGTCGGGGTCTAAGACTCAACGACTTGTTTGGTTTTATAGGATAGATAAGTATAAAATAAATAAGATATTGAGTAAATATTATTGATTTATATTTATAAACTATTTGATGTAGATTGAAATATTCTAAAAAACATTTAAAATAAAAATATAATTGATTACTTAATATTTATTATTTAATTAGTTATAACTATGATTTTAATTATATAATATATAGACAGATTTTATATTTAATTAAATATAATTTTAATTATATTAATTATTTGATTTTATATTATTATAATATGATATATCGCTCTATATGTTTAATAGCGTAGATACGTTAATATAATAAGTAATTGATTAATAAATATTATTTATAAATAAGTTAAACATTTTGTTCATGGATTAATATACGAATTTATTTAAAGAAAGATAATATTTTTATTTAAAAACAAAAACAAAAATGCACTGACATCATTTAACTAACATTGTCAAACTGCTTTTAAAATAAAGACTATAGTGCCAATGGCTATTAGTTGGTGAAATTTGATGTGTACATAAACTGTTTTTTGGAGCGTGACATAGTTGGTAGTTGGTCTGCCGACTGAAGTGTGACAGGCTTTGAAATATGTAGAGAGAGGGCTTTGCAACCACACTATATACCTTGTAGTATCCCATTCGAGTAAAATTGTCTTCTGTGAAGAAATATTCGTGGTCGGTATTATTTATAATATTAAAACATATTTTTCTTTTTAACTAAATATCTTTTGTGTGCATAATATTTTACTATTTTATCTTATTAACTAAATAATATTTTAAATTCAAATAATTATCTTAATAAAAAAATTTCTGCACAATAAAAAATTACATTCAAATAAAATCATAAAAATGATACATTTTTATAATTATTTTTCATAAAAATTTCTTTATAATTTAATGATATATTTTTATTTCAATAATTATAATAATTCTGTTTTTGTCAAAAGAAAAAATGGACACACATAAATGTGTTTCCACTATAAAAGAGGGCATTTATTCCTCCACTGGATATATTTGGTCCTCCTTTCCATAAATATAAAAGTTTCCATTTTATACTTTCTACATTACATAAATATAAAAGTTTTCAATTTTAAAACTTATTTTGATTTTCAGATTATATAATTAAAATTGTTTTTTATTTATAAATTACACAATTCAAAAGTTATTTTTTTTAATAGTATAAAAATAAAATAAAAATTTACATATTTATAGAATTACAGAGGTGAAGGAAGAAATTGTCCATAAAAGATATGAAAACAAGGCTTCTCCATTCCTGGTTCATCTACCACTAGTTCCAATTAGAGGTACCAATGCTCCATTCGACTTATTTAATTAAAATTTTCAATCTTAAAACTTATTTAAGTCACCCATTTAATATTAATAAAAAAAATACTATTTGAGTAGCAAAACCAATGGTTTTACTTATTCAATATTAAAAGAAGAGTAGCAGTTTAAGCAGTCAGCATTCAACAACCCATTCAAGAATCTTGCCTGGAACAACACGGTTTCACAAACATGGTCTCTTCCAACACTGTGGAGCTCCTGAGAGAGGAGATCCCCGTCGAACAACAACCTCTCACGTTGTCGGCAAACATCAAAACCGGCCTCGTACTCGTCGACATCGTCAATGGCTTCTGCACCGTTGGCGCTGGCAATTTGGTAAATATATATATATATATATATATATATATATATATATATATATATATATATATATATATATTTTTTTTTTTTTT
>Ga0209700_107211_pt1 | contig 16041 bp, 5 predicted proteins | sample SiratroredBW_FD_187528 | JGI IMG/M metagenome (GOLD analysis project Ga0209700, IMG submission 187528) | Root nodule microbial communities of legume samples collected from California, USA - Siratro red BW (SPAdes) (version 2) | ecosystem: Host-associated > Plants > Roots > Nodule | place: USA...
ATATGTCATTCACCTTAATCCTTTTTAGTACTTGGACACAATTTTAAAAGCAACTAAACAAAACTTAACTATGATCATGTTTGATATAGGGAGAGAAATACGGAAAACACAACAAAAAAAAAAAAAAGACAAAAAAAAAAAAAAAAAAAAAAAAAAAAAATGCGCCAAAACATATAAAAATAAGAAAAACACAGAAGAGAGGATAAAAAAATAAATGAGAAATAATATACTAGATCCCATTTTTTTTTTAATTATTTCTATTTATATTTTTTCTCTAATTTTTCACCAACCAAATAAATAAGACATGTTTTCCGTTATAATATTAGTGACTCAGGCAACTTTTTGTAGAGTCGGATATCAAAATGCTGTCAATTTTTAATTTTAATTATTAGATAAAGAAGGAGGATTCCAAATAAATAAATAGAATCTTATACCTAGAACTACTGATTTAGAGGGCACATATACCTTTGGTTCTTTTTAATTGGAATTTTGACTTTATGGTGTCTTTTCTATTGATTTTAAGGAACAAAACACAAATGATTGAAAAAGCATTAGTATTCATTGAAGGGTAATCAAAAACAGCATTAATTAGATTCAAAACTTACGTGTTTTCAATTGAAATAAAGAAGAAAGGACAAAGAAAAGATAAAAGAAACAAAAGTATGTTTGGTCTTTCTTTTAATATTAAATGTGATGAAAAAATAGTTGCGACCGAAAGCACTATCTGATTCTTACGAATTTCGCATCCAAAACTGATACAATTTCTTCCTTTTGGTTTTAGTGCTGGTTCCATTCCAAATTATGAACTCAAAATCAAACTTTAAGTCATTAATACTGCTCTAAACTCTGCACGTAAGTTTATCACTTTGTCCTATTTACGCAGACTGCAGAAACAAAAGTTATATGATCCATATAGTAAACAATTTTGATAATCTGAATTACTGTTCAGTGTTACATGTAGTCTTAAATGAGACTTTATATCCCCTGTTAATGTTAATTAATGTTGTAGCAGTAGTGTGAATCAGACTTTTTAATCTTGTATTGTGTAAATGAGACTTTAATGTTGTTCTGTAAATAACTTTAAGAAAGAAAGAAAGTCCACTGACAGTATTTTAGGTGTTCTACGTCTACCTGTTATTTTTTAATTAAAATGTGTTAAATGATTAGACAGATTAAATAAAAATAAAATTTTATGTAAAAATAATTGTACTAATTAGAGCATAATACAAATAAAACATTAAATTTTACACGACTGATGTAATAAGTTTGATATTTTTTTATCATTGTTTTTTAAATCGATGTAAAATTAAGAAATTGTAGAACGGTTGTGATAATACAGTATGTTCCCCTACAAGCAAAATCTTAATTGATTTGAGGGTATATGACATCATTTGCCTTCAAATCAACTCATAATTAGCTTGTAGAGCATATATTAATTATATCAGTTTTCGTAATGATCGTTGTAATTTTTTAAATAACAAATGTTGTGTGTTTGTCCACCTATAATTATAAATAAATTCCACTAGTTATACCAGATTGTGAAAAACTAAAATTCAACATTGATCTAGATTACAAAAAACCAAAATTATATACTTAAACAACAACATTTAATTAATTACAGCAAAATTGTACTTACGTAATTTACAAGTAACTATCACCAACAATCAAAACTAAATTAACTAAACACATAGTTTAAATAATATAATAGTCTAAACACAATAAATACTAATTTTTAATATATAAAAACCTTCTTAAATTATGTTTATATTCAATCATACATTAGTGATAAAAAGTTGTAATAAAATATAAATATTTTTTTTTATAATTATATATATAACTAAAATATGGGATTCTTTTTAAAGTATTTGAAGTGATTTATTTTCATTTTCTAATAATCAACGATAGTAACACAAGTTATGATCTACATCCAATATATGATGAAATAATCATATTTAAAATTTTATTGTTGCCTATTACGCTAGTATAAAAAAATGTGATTTAGTTAATTTATGAAAAATAATAAAAATGACTATAATAGTCTCTATGTAAAACTAAATACTTTAGGATAATTCAACATAAATTATGTAGGATGAAATGGATTTACATTTAAAACATTCTATATATTAACAACACTAAAAAAAAGTTATTCATAATTTATAATATTTTATATTTAAAAAATACATTATTTTATAGTTAAAACATATCTTTTTACTTCACATTTCAACTAATGAAAGTGATGACATTAAATATTCACTCGAAGATAAATATAAAATGCAATCGATCGTAATCTTTTAAAATATACTTATTAATACACTATAGAAAAATAATTAATCTTTCTAATACACATTTAGGATTTAATATAATGATTCTCGTTATGGTATTTTTTTAAAAAAGAAAAAAATATGAACAATTCAAATTGGAGGCAGTAATCAATATTTATATTGAATCTCAAATAAAATAAAATGAGGTTCACTAATGTAATATATAGCACAAAACTTTTAAAAATTTGGCAACACAACTCTCAAGCTACCAACTTCTAAAGTTAAACATTACAATTTTCCAAAGATCGGACATTCTTATATCTAATATCAATATAAGTCAACATATCACAAATAAGAATATTGAATTAAAAAAACATATCAATTGAATATACAGATATTTTAAGTTCAAATTTAATTAAATAAATTTAAACTTCTAACAAAACCAAATAAATCTAACTAAACTTAGCATATAATTAATATTACTATTTTGGCCTTAAATATCTTGTACTACATAATCTAATATTAATTTCAATCTTAATTCACTAAAAACAAGTCATTTGAAGATTAAATGTAACGATTGAAATAAATTGATCACTAATTATAACTAAAAACGACTAATTTATATTAGTCACAAATTTGTAACAAATATAATGATCAATTAATTTATTAGTAGTATTTTGTCAAGTGATCAAAAATAATAATAACCAAATTTTAGTCATTAAATTGGTGGATCTATGAAGTAAAATAAAAGTGATGTTATTATAATTGAAATAATGACTAACTATGCATTTATTTTAGCAACTAATTTGATTTTAGTCACTGAATTATAATAAAAAAATTTGAATAGTCAAATTTAGCGACTAAAATAATTAATTACTAATTACAATCAAAATAATGATGGAATACCAATTTATTTTGGCCATTTAGTTTTATTCACTAAATCACTATAAAAAGTTGGATAATTATATTCATTTACCTTAACGATTGAATTTCTCATCTATTTTTTATTTCTAAATTGATCTTCTAAAATTGAGGTGACCAAATTCTATAAGACCAAATTTTTCAATCATAATTTGTAACCAATGTAAAAAGTGGTTGGTAGACAGTTTGAGACTCTAATTTTTGTTACCACCTATGTTTGATTAATTCTAACCAAATATATATCCATTCTTATTAATTATGTAATTATCGTCAATACCACTTTCAACTAAAAAAAAATGTTTTCTTAAAAAAAAAAAAACATTCTACTAACTTATTCCCAATGTCAATGTAATGAATCTCAAGTTATAAATCAATCTATATATAAAAAAAATTGATATTATATCTAATTCAAAACGTTAAGTTAGATTTGTATGTATTTCTCTTTATATATGTTACTCAATATAAAACTCCTAAGTCCATCAAACTTAAATTTCTCACATGAGAAGAAAAATACTAATACTAATAATAAGATAGCATTCAAGTGCAACAACAAAAAGAGGTACATTTAACATGAGAGGAACAATTCCATTTATAGTAAAAATTCTTAATATACCTTTTCACTTCAGCATCGATTGTTATGCTAGGTGCCTCCCCTCGCTGCCAACTGGACAGGAAACCCCACTCGAAATATTGTTGCCAATACCTCAACGCCTCGATGGTATTAAGTATTTCAAAATTTTGAAAATACAATTACTTTTACAATTTACCATTAATATTATTAATAATAATAACTATGAAACGATATTAGAAAGGTTATAACAATATTCCGAATATTCTGATATTTTATACATCACGTGTCTTCTTCTTCGTTCGAGTATTTGAAACAGTTGCATGATATACCTTATATGAAGACAACTAGTTAAGTTGAAATCCCTTAACAGTGTATTCTAATAAAAAAAAATGTATGAATAAACTTCTGAATTGAACATGCAAAGAGAGTGAGTAACGTATAGCTGAAATGTTTCCACTTTTGTTCTTGTGTTGATCTCTGCTTACTCATGTCCATGTTGATATGTCTGTAACTTTAAAACCTAAGGATTCATCCAATATTCGTCGGTTGATGGGACCAGACAGAGCACACATGAGATGTAGTCATTCACCTTAATTGTGGCAAACAAATAGTCAAATAATAAAGATTCCAAGTACCCCATTTTTGATTTGTCTGTTCACAAAATTAATCTCTGCCAGTGATTTCTTTCCATGAAACATTTTGGGTCCACTCAGGTATTTTGTTGCCAATCTACATCTCCTTCTAAAAAGCTTCTTCTTTAAAACCATGTTTCAAATAGCTTTCTCTCACAACATTCATAGAAATCATAGGAGACAATAATGAAGTTTGTATCATTTAATGGGGGTTCCTATTTCCACACTCTAGGTCATGATATGCACTTTAGAATTACAAAAGACAACTAGTCTTATATTATTTAGTTTTTACAATTTAAAATTTTGGATTTTACTTTCATTTAAGTATTGACTATTTCTCTGAACCAGGTGTACTATCTGTTCTTATTGTATCCTAAGGAGCTTCTACAAATCTCAATACATTTGTGGTAAAAAAAATTAACATTAATTAAATCATAACAATCTTATCCCAGGTTAATGTGATTTAAAAGCATTATAGTTATATTTTAATAGCATAATACAAAGTCTTTCAAATGCTTCACTGAGCTAGTTCCATTTGAAAATTATTTAAGTTCACTTCTATTGTTACAATCGAGCAGTGTCTCCATATTCTTGTGACATCAATTGATAAATCAATAGTGGATAGTTTTGATAAAGAAAAAAAAAATAGTACAAAGTAAGACGTTGTCTATGAAAAAAAAAAAAAAACTGATATAAAAAGTAAAAACATATGAAAAGTTATATATTGATAAAAGATGTAGGATATTCCAAGAATAGCAAAGTGGATCCCTCGCAACGTAGTTTTTGTGGCATTTTAACCTACGCTTTTACCAAACATCGCCGCGTGACCATATGCCTTGCCCAGCCAATGGTGAACACGTAGGTGTATTATTATATTCATAATTAAAGAAAAAAAAAGTATAGAATAAATTTTTTGGTAAATTTTCTAAACAAGTGTAATTTTTATCTAAAATTCCTAAAATAATGCATTTTATTTTATTTATTTCCTGATATAGGAAAATGGTACATACTAACACAAATTAAAATGGTGAGAATACTATACAATTCTTTTTCCGTGGTGTATTGCTAATGTGTAACTAAAATAAATACACAGTTACAAAGTCATTTTATTTATTAATAAATATGTAATTGTTGAAATTAATTCTAATTAATTATTTGAAATAAATATAAAGTTAATTTGAATAGAATAATTTCACATTTATTTCAATTACTTAATCAGAATTAATTTCAACCATTACATATTTATTAATAAATAAAATAGCTTTTGTAATGTCTATTTATTTTAGTTGCAAAATAGCAACACACCACACATTAAACAGAAGAGGAATGAGTAAAGAATATTAACTACCCTAAGATTGTGAAGTATTCTCACGATTTTAATTAATTCTGAAATTTCTCATTAATTGAAATTGAAATGCTGACAATAAAATTGTGTTATCTTTTCACGATTTCATTTAATATTAAATTAAATTGTACAATAGGGTCAGGATTTATGCACTGAGTTACCCATATCGGAAAATAAATAAAAAAAATGCATCATTTTGAGAATTTCAAATAAAAATTACATCGGAAATTTGCCAATTTTTTTCTATCTCAATTTTTTTAATTATTGTGCCATATTCAATAATTTAATAAACAATTTTACTATTAATTCTTGGATCAGCTCAGCATCGGTTAGCAAACAGACCACTTGAAAACAGATTGAGAAAGCCTATACCTAGAAATAACTTAAGATGGCCTAACACAGTCAAAAAAAGTATTAATCCAAGTGATAACATAGTCAAAAAAAGTATTAATCTAAGTGATTAGTACATAATTACTTCACTAATCACGATAATAATTAGTTTTAATGAACAGAGTGACTGAGTCCATAACCTTTTCTATAAATAGATGATGTGTCCTATAAGTATGACTACTGTCCCTTTATATACCTACTTATATCTACTATAACTTACCTCGGAGTGTCTTTACAGGTAGTCACACACAATTCAAACTTGAAAAAAAATATTCTAATAGCTAAAATCAATCTCATTCTCAACAATTATTACATCTTTTCTCTTAGCAATTAGATTAAATCTATTAACACTGTAATTTTCATTTTTGAACAACTATAGATTGTCATATAATTAAATTAAAGATCACGACCTTCACATTACTTGATTTAAAAATGGTTTCTCTTTAATTAGAAGCATAAATTCTTTATAGTAACAATGTTTCAAAATTGAACTCCTTTTCTATTCTCATCAAATTTAACACGCTTTTTTTTTATCTATTTATATATTTTATGCTTCAAGATGTATATTTAATTTAAAAAGGTGTGAAATATAGTAAACAAAATAGCACAATTCCATCCGCGACAATAAGAAAAAAAGGGAAGAAATGTGTTTCTAAGTTCATGACATTAAATTGAGTTTTATTAATATTTTGAAATTTTGATATGTGATTTTGTCAGAGGTTCGGAAGTTTGCATGTCTTGTTTTCTCGGGGTATTTTTTTTTTCGAACATTAATATTTGATATCCATTTTTTTAAATAGTTGTGAGATTAATAGTCGATGTCCATTTTCAAAGATAGTTGAGTTGTGGAATTTTTTTTCAGACGATTCTTTTTTTATACTCATTCGTCTATAAATAGTTTGTTATGAAATTATCCAAAAGTAGAGATGAGAAAGAATAGTGAGTTATTTTATTTCCACAAATACTCAAAGTTGTAATCAAATATTGTGCATAGTTTAATGTAAATAATAAATAATTATACTTTACAAAGAATATATGAAAATAAAATAAATATTGATAGTGGGAAATAAACCTTCTATGGTAACCATAGTTTTACATGAGTTCATTAATAATCTATGTAAACTATAAAATATTAACATTTTTTGTTATTTTGTTATTGAAATTTTCTATATGTTATATAAAATATAAAAGTTATATCCTTTATATTTATATCATGTGACATAGCTAAGCAAACTTGTTCCAACAAGAAAGGGAAATTTCCCTTCAAGGAAAACATGTTCAAATGTTGTGCTCCTTCAAAAAGCTTCGAGCATTATTTCGACTTTACTCCTTTAAAATGGTCCTTTATGTATAGCCATGATTCTCCTTATTGGTAGTGTATACTATGATTTTTCTTTTCCCATTTTTATTTCAAATTTTATTCATCATCAGAATATTATTATGTTGTTGATTTGTTGAAAGAGTTCAATGTAGTAGGAGTTAAGGTATAGCACAAAATTATAGTAAAAAGGAGTTGGGATAAATAGAATCTATTATGTAATTTCTTCTATCTGATTAATAATGTCTTTTTTATTTTTGTTTATGAGAAGTAGTGATTTTATGTCAAATCATTAGTGAAAATAGTAAATTACTGGTTAAACTATTGGAGCATTGAGAGGAAAATTTAATGTGAAAGATGAAGAGATAAAATTATAAGTTGAATTTCAATTAAGAAAATAACAATATTATGATTTTTTTTTTCTTCTTTTCTCATCTTTCGGCAATGTGCAGTTGCTTTTTACTCTGCACGGACACATACTGTGTCTTTGTCTTTCAGAAAGTTATTTTTTTAAGAAAATAATTATTTCAAAACTAAATAAAAACCATTTCACCATTATATTATAATGATATGAATGAATTATTGGCAAAGTAGATAGAATTCTCATTGGGTTATGTCTTTAAATGTAATGGTTTATATATTATTAGTGTTATCTTTCTTATTTTTTTTTAACAGCAATAAGAAACATTATCTTTCTTAATGTAATACCTGATTTTATTATATTAAAAATATAATTTGTAAGTGAATGAAGAATGATTGTTTTTTAAATTAAACATAAACTTTTAATTAATTCATTTTTTAATTTATATAAATTTCATCTATGTAGAAATATAAATTTTCTATATTCTTTCTAGAATTTTCAACTAATTATTTATTTATTATATAAATAATTAATTTTTTATTTCATTTAAACTTAAACTCTCTATATATGCAAATTATATACATTCTCCTAGAGTTTTTTTGACTGAATAGTAATATTTTTAGAAATAGATTAAATAATTGAGGTAGTGATAATAAGTAAATCAAGATAGTTTCATCATAATTTTGATTTATTGTATTTTTATTGCACTAAATTTTAATTTTTTTTCTTTTTTTATTAGGATTTGGAGAAATTATAAATCTTAGTTGTTTATCAACTATATAGGAAGATAAGGAAGATTGTATGGATGATACGATCAACGAGAGATGTTTTTATGTATGGTTAAAGTTTTGAAAGTTTCATTAGTTTAGTATAGATCTTTGTCATATTATAGAGTTATTTTGCTAGTAAGGCATGATGTTTCTCGATAGGGAATAAGTTGATTCAGATACGTTGGAATGTGATGATAGATAAGGGAATAAGTTGATTTAAATATGAACATGATGATATAATAGATTGAAGTTACCTTGAGTTATAATATAACTAGAATATATATGTATTAAATTGTATTGGAGAATTGAATTAGCTTCTTGGAATTTGAATAGGATCTATATTCAAGTTGGTATTCAAAATAAACTATGTTGGTTGTATAAATTATGATGAGGAGCTTCAAATTAATAATTTTGCATTTGGATGTATATATACATTTCTTTGTTGCTGAAAATTTGTATATATCTTGAACTATGCTTAAATAACATTTAAGTAGTAAATAATCATTGTATGGAACGTTCTTTGTTGTTCATGTGCTACTATGATTGCTCAAGTGACAATGCATATCACTCAAGTTATAGTTTAAAGCTTAAACAAGAAAGATGTTGAAGCAATTCTATCTCTTCTTTATATCTTATCTCTCAAGTAACATGATAATTCAAGTGATGAAGAGTTAGAATTCTACATGAAGTTTAAGAATTTGGTGGAATGTGATGCAAGTGACATTGCTCAAGTGATCAAGTGATACTTAAGCGAAGGAGAACTTTAATTCACTCTCCTTTGAAATAGGTTGATCAAGCAAGAGGGCCCTTGTGCAAGAGAAATGTTAAATCAACTCTCTCCTCTTTCGAATTGATATCTCACGCTTAAGCAACCTTAGATGATGTGTTGCTCAATCGAGAATCTTTTTCCCCTGTTTTGTGAAGAGAAATCGCTCAAGTGACATGAAATGATGTGTTGATGATGCATGTTTTATATACATACATGCATACATATATGTATGTATATACATGTTATAAAAAATGAGTATACACGATTTTGCATATATGTGAAGGAATGATATATGATGAATGAATAAACATCTTAGTATATGTCTTTTGGATATATAAAACGATATTGTATTCTATTGTGGTCATAGTGTAAAGTATAAGAGTTCACTAAAATAAATAAATTATTTAAACTTCACTAATAATCTAAATGATATAAATTAAGATATTATGTAATGAGAGGAGAAGTTAAAGAAGATTTGTACATCAAACTTTGTAAAGTATGTTCAATAAATCACTCTGGGAGTTAAAATAAATTCCAATATTTCTTCTAATAAATTAGGTATTAGTGTTTATGGTAACATATTTAATATAAATCTTTCAAAAAAAGTGTCAAATATAACAAATTACTTTAAAAGTATTTGAAAGAATTAGAGATACAATTAAAGATTTTATCAATTTTAAATAGTGAATCAAACATAAGTTGTTTGTAATGCTTATTTGTATTGAGAACATATAATTATTTTAATGATATATGTATTATTGCAATTAGTTCAGTATTATATTATGTGTGGTGAGCATTGACAATTTAAAAGGAAATATTGTAGAACGGGTGAAGTGTATTTGATTTTAATTTTTCTTAATTTATGTTTTAAATATGAAAAATAAAATTTATTTAAAATAATTTTACTTTTAATTCAAATATATATATTATCCAAAGTCAAGCATGGAGGATAAATATTTTAAAGAAGAGAAATTGTAAGTTTTTTTCTTCGTTTTTTAATTTATTTTTCAATTTTTGTTTTAAATGTGCTCGGATCTGATATTGGTGACTGGAAAATAATTTTAATGGAATTTTCAAAATTTGAGGAAGGTTCATAAAGGACCCATTTATGACTATTCGAACCGAGAAAAGAACAAGTAGCATAAGTAAAGAAAAAAAAAACATAGATGTAAGGAGATATGTATATTTTGTATATATAAACAATTTTCTAATTTTATTTTTTATTATATTTAGAAATAATATCGTTTTAACCCTAATAATTATCCTTACGTCACATATGTAAGGAAAAATAAAATAAAAAGTGATGAACAAAATAAAAGGCAATGGACATAAACTGTCTCATCGACTAAAATTTGATGTACAGACTTCTAACTTATCAACATCATAGTAGGAACGCTAAGCCGTGTTCAACTCTCATGTTATTCCTGCAGCTTCTCTTTAATTGTAAAATTCTGCATGATTGGTGTATTTATTTAATATACTATTATCTGTTAGATGTGATGTATAACATGTTATTGATATGTACTCTAAACACAATTTTATTAATTTTTAAAATGAAACTATATCAAAATTCAATTCAAAGGTACAAAAGAAACTAGCTTAAAAGGGATTTATGACTAAGTAGAACAATATATATAGAAGAAAAGCAACGTGAGATATTTAAGACACAAACAAAGGAGGTCTCAATGACAGAACATAAATATGTCATTTAAGACAGTAAGTAGAGCTGATGAACATTCATATTTGTAACATGCATGAAAAGGAGTTGAATTTCAAAGTCAGACTCATTCTAAGAACAGTAATCACATACACAGCTGCATCATTACTGACTTAAACATTGGAATTTTTCTTGTACGTACACTCCCCTTTTGATTCCAACCTTATTATTCAGACAAGTATATTTACTCGGTGAAAAAAATTGCAAAATTTGTTCATGAAAAGGTTGTTTTCAAACATAGTTTTATAGACATGTCTTGATTCAATAAGATTTATTTTTCCTTGGTATATTTTGCTTTGTTGAAGTTACTTTTCTTTCTTTTTTTTCTTTGTCATGAACTCTTAAAATATTGATTTCAACATCAGGTGATACTGTGGGGATATTTGATGGGGTGATGATTTGTATTATCATTGACTGAATATGTAAAGAGAGATGAGTGTGTCGCATATTGTGTGCATGTCCCTGGCTTCGTATCCAAATCATGAAAAGTATTGTTCATGCAATTGCGATGTGATGGCAAGTTCACGCGGTTTATCCAATCCAATCCAACTTTTTTCTCCATGCATCCTTGTTCTTTCTAACACCATTTCATATACAAGGAGTCAATGTTTTCATGCATGTCTTTGTCTTGAATCGGATTGGATATGCTTTAAAGGATGTGTTGTGTTGTGTTGTGTGTGTCCACCATGAAAGTTGATGGATACATAGATGGTATTAGAAAGCAATATCCATGAACTTCAACTGTATTTGTATGAGTGATGCTTACGTTCTCACCATGTTAGTTTACAATTGGTGGAAGAGAAAACGACTATAATGATGAGAATGAATAAAGAAAAGACGTGTTCCCAACATTTGTATAGCGGAAAGTGGAGCATGCATAAAGCTACATATTTGTATTATAGAGAAGATATACACCCCATTTCTAGAGAGTAGATATGAAAAAAAGTGATAGTCCATAATAATAATAATTATAATTGAAAACAATGTTCATTGGACATAAAAAAGAATGTTATAAAAAAATAAATCGTATACATGTTTAAAATATTTTAAATAATTTCTTAATCGCAGATCGTTATATTAATAATATCCATTTTTAAAATATCTATTATAATTTTTTTATTGGTCGATCGTATGTTTTTTTAATGATGCGATTATGACGGAAAAGACATGTTAGGTTTCATAATGCGCTGGTATTTAACGTGATTTAAAGTGAAAATATTTTATTTTAATTCAATCTAAGTTTATCATCAAAAGATATACGTTTGAATAAGAATAAACAAATGTCTGTTTCCAGTTGATAGGTATATTGTAAATAAAAATTTAGAAATACAAATTGCTTTATTTCTTTCAAATAATGTATATTGACTTGACTTAAAATAATGACAACACTTATAATAATTTTCTTTTTTCTTTCAATTAGTTAGGAACTTTGTGTAATAGTACAAAATATAACTAATTCCAATCATTTCACATTATCATTTCAAAGCGTTAATATGTACTAATCAACATATTTGGACAATAATTTCCATCCTTTATTTTCTTGAGCCTTTCGAAGTTGTATATTTTTAAAGACATAGAGAAAATTGGTTGAACTTTTATAACTTTTACACCAATAAACAATAACTTAAATTGATGTTAACATACACAATAGTGGTCTTGATTACTCAAGATTTCAAAGTTGTTTTCTTCTAACTTAAGCTCACACAAAACTACATCTTCCTTTTTAATCATTCCGAGGATCATGTCACCTTACAAAAGAAACATAATATTTAAAACATACTTTTTATTATATTTTTTAACACACTTATATATATATATATATATATATATATATATATATTATGAAATATTTGCTTCAAAATGTAAACTTTTACAATTTAAAATTTTATTTATTATAGTTATGTTTGTCGTATAATATTTAGGGATGTATGTTATACTATTATAGTCATAAAATATATAATAATTTAACAATATGAAGTTAGGGAGAACTTCCATATAAAATAAAATGAAATAAATATTTAAAAGTGATAAATATCTTCTTTTCCTTATCTTATTAACGATTGAAAATACACTTAAGTTGCATCAAAGATCTTCAAATATTCTTACTATATATTTTTCTCTTTCTTTCACGTGTTTTATTTTCTTTTCTTTTATTGATTTAGGTTTTAGTGGGCAAATTTAATTTTAATCATTGTGATTTACAAGGTTCAATTTGTTAGAAATAGATGCACTTAAAGAGGATGCAGCAGAAATAACTCCCGCCACTATTTTTCTGGTCATTTTTTTCAGGTGAGGTAGTTTGTTATTAATAAAAATAAATAAAAAAACTATAGTACTATTATTATACACTGATTACAAAGTATTAAAATTTTAATAAAGTATGACTTATTTCAAATAAGTCTAAGTTTTTCTTAAATTTTTTGGTTAAAAATATTTATTTATGCTTGTTTAGTCGTGTTTTCGTGTTGGATAAAATATAACATTCAATAAATTAATCAACTATTATAACAATAAATTAAAAAAATATATTTCAATGATAATAATTAGGATAATATCATTTCAGGCAAATTATTTATCATATGAATCAGGTGTAGATTTTCCTAATTGCTTTTACAAAAAATATTTCAGTCCTCATCTTATATTTTGTATATAAATTTCCTATATAAAAGAAAATTAAAATATATTTAAGTGAAATAAAATCTTCAATAATTTATTTAAGTTACAAGATAATAAATAAGAATTGAATAATAATTTGTCTGAGTTGTTGTTATACATTAATTTAGCTTGAAGAGAGAGAAAAACAAGCATTTATGGATTTAATTTATACATAACATAAATAGGTAATAAAAAATTATAAATATTTTTTTTATGTTATATGTCTTACATTTTAAATAAGAAGACAAATTGAAATTTAAGGGGTGTAGGAAGCAAGGCCCATACATTATGCATCAAAGCTTTCCAAAATGCCCTCTTGGTAGAGCCTGGGATCCATAACTATTGTAATAATTCCCATGAATTCTTTGAAGATGGGATTCTAGACTCTATGATGTAAAACACCCACCCAAAGATATTTGCACCAGAGTCCACAACTAGCTCTTTCGTCACATCATAGACAACACAATTTGAATTGCATTTTATCTAACTCTATCAAAAAGTAAGTCACTCATCTTGAATGATGTTTGGAGCATTTTAGGGTGACATTCCACTAAGAAAGCTTTCAATCCAACAAAATGTCCAATGAAATTAAACGTGTTGGCTAAAGATAGATTACCTAAAAGCTTGACATAGTTGCTAAGCAAAGAGTACATCATTTGAAGAGGAATTACAAGATTCTGAAATTTCTTTTCATTTCGACAATGACAAATCATCCAAAAAAAAAAAAGAAAACATGGGTTATGAAAGTCCTATAACTTTAATATCCAACCATCTTACACTATTGGCACACCATAAGTTGTGAGATGGTTAAGGATCACCATGACAAAGATCACCTATCAACTCAGTTAAGATTTTGTTATGATGCAACTCCACTTAATCTAATTGGCTTTTGTGAAGAATATCTATGTAAAACTCAAGTTTATTTATATTTCTTATTCATGTTTTATCAGTTTTGATGCTCTATATAAAATTACTAAGTATAATTTTAGTAAATTCATTAATGTTTATCTCCCTTCTTTCCTAGAGTATTTAGTCCCTAACCCCATCTCCTTACCAAATCCATCTCATTTCCTCACCCATAACCTCCACATCACAAACTTAACTTTCAATATGACATGAAAGGGGTTGATAGTGGCAGCTTGTGGAGGTTGGAAAAGGTGGTCCAAGTTCTAAAATTGGCTATTAATCGAGTGGTCGTTCGAGATTGTAACGATAATGTTTCGATCTCAAATGTTTTTTTTTTTTTTTCTCGGCTGACTTATTATTTTTACTTTTGGATTTGTGTCCACTTTTATCAAATGAATTTGCATCTTTGGCCCCATTTTATTCCTTGTGTAACGGTATCACGTGCATGGAAGGAAATGCAAAAATGATATATATATATATATATATATATATATATATATATATATATATATATAACTTGCAAATATTATATCAGCTTACCTGTTATTTCTGTTATCTTAGTATTGTTTTTATTAATTTAATAGAAGAAATTATATTCATTATTTTTTAAAAGATGTGAGACAAAGCTAAAATTTTTTAAAATAATAAAATAAAATAAAATATTATTATAATAGAGAAAAAAATTTAACTTATGTTATTAAAGAAAGACACAGGTTCAATTTGAAAAAAATTCTATAATAATACAACTTTATAATAATATTTAGTAAATGAATAAAAAATATTTTAATTTTTAGAATAGATAAATCATGTTTAACTGATATGATCCTTTTTATGAAGAAACTGTGCTTCTTTCACACAATTTTAATTTCTAGTAAATAAAATTATACTTTTTTACACAAATTTACTTAATTTAATTGTTATTATTAATTTATTCTAATTAAAAGTGTTGCATCTATTATAATTTTTTAGGTTAACATTCAAATAATAAGTTTAAAGTATGATTTTAACGTATTTATTATTATAAATTTGTTAAAAAATAACTAATTTATAGTCAATTCATTAAAATTATCATTTAATGTCTGAACAAAATATTATTTTCACTCTTGCAACAGAATCACGGTTACAGAGATTGAATGCTTCACGTGACTATTATATGGACCCATAGAGAAGAATATCCTTTGAATTTATGGCATCAAACTAAACGTCAATGTAACAGAATATCTTAGTTCCAGGCCTGACCGTTAGAAACTCCGTCACTTTCTATGCGGGTCGCTGACCTTCTCAATTGTCAAGACTTTATCGTTCCACCGTCATTCAACTTATGGTTTTGTTTTGCTATTTACATTAACATTTGTACCACAGAAAAAAAAAAAATATATATATATATATATATATATATTATATTAAAAAAATAAATAAAAAAAA
>Ga0209700_107212_pt1 | contig 16040 bp, 6 predicted proteins | sample SiratroredBW_FD_187528 | JGI IMG/M metagenome (GOLD analysis project Ga0209700, IMG submission 187528) | Root nodule microbial communities of legume samples collected from California, USA - Siratro red BW (SPAdes) (version 2) | ecosystem: Host-associated > Plants > Roots > Nodule | place: USA...
TCCATCCCATTTTCCTTTATATTCTACTAGTATAAAATTTAACGTAACACTGTTCCGATGCAAACATGGCCTCATTATGAAACCCCCACCACATTATTTCAATCATTCCTGCTCTGATTATGGTTATAATATCTATTATGACAGCCTTTCCTTCCCTAATAATGATGGGGCTCGTAGCTTTTTCTCATCCTGCTCAGCTGTTGAGTTAGCCAAAAAGGACAAGACTGATACCACAGACATTCTATCGTTTGTATCTGCTGAGATGGTTACTGAAGTAGTATTATCTAAGGATTGTAGTATGTGCTATAATCTCGAAGGAGGCCAATGTCGCCTTGACCGCGAACAAAAGTTCTACTGTCACAAAGGTAAGCTTCGCATAAATTTCTGTTATGTTCCTTAGTTCATTGAATGTTTCCTTTCGGTACAGTTAGTTTTCTAAATAAGACCACTGAGATTGTCACCCATGAAGCATAGTCTTAGACGCGGCTGCACCCATTTTTACTATTTTTTAAATTCTTGTCTTGATTGAGCATTTAATTATTTCCTTTTTAGCACTTCAGTGGCAACTTGGCAAGAGTCAAATTGATTACTGAATCCTAACTTTTTCTCTCTTTTTGAAGTATCCTTTTACCAGAAATCCAACTAAACTACTAATCTCTTCCGAAAATTTTCCATGTACCTGACCACGTGCTTTACGTTACTGGCATCATGGCTATTTGGCAATTAGAATTAGTTTGACTGTCATAATTTTCTATACTAATGTGAGCCTAACACTTCATTACTTCTAATTAAAGGCGTGCCTGACGCCAGTGAACCATTTACTTTCGTAACTGGGGATACCAGTATTAACGTAGAATTAACAGATCAATGTTCAGATTGCTATCATCGCCAAGGAGGGCACTGTCAACTTGACAGCAGAGACAAATTTTACTGTGCCAACACGGAACGATTCTTCTCCAATTTTAAATCATCAAAAAATAACTGGAAGAGACTGCGTTACCAAAATGTTTGACATGAATTAAAGGGTTTATATAAACTATTTGTTTTGATTTTTTTTCTTCTATTTTTTCCTCATGCAGAGAAAACCAGAAAGAATATGTGGAAGGTGGCAACAGGTAGAACAATTTAAGCACACCCAATTCAGTTTTATCATTCTGTTATACAATAGATCAGGGTCCAGAATTAATCGCTCTCTAAATCATTTTTTTATATCATACAAAGCCACCATTCAGGCTCTGTTCGAGTCTGAATACTACGCAGATTTATATGTCACATTAGATTTATTGCTAAAAGGCAAAATCTAATCAAGTTGATCAACATAAAGGATAGCCAGTAACATGTTTGTTATCTTTCATTCAAACATACAGAACGTCACTTTCTTATATACACTAAATATTTTCCTTTTATATTAATAAATTTTCCAGCTTCGACCGGCGTGGCTGCTGTGCTTGTAGTGCTGATGGTCTTGGTTTGCCGCTTCAGGACAAAAATCTTTTATCCTTTGTTTCGGAGGGAAAATCCAACTCATCGCATTATTGAGGACATTTTGAAGGAACATGGACCCCTTCCCACAGCCAGGTTCAGCTATTTAGAGGTTAAGAAAATGACAAACACTTTCACAAACAAATTAGGCCAAGGGGGATTCGGTAGCGTATACAAAGGAAAATTAGCTGATGGAAGTATTGTTGCAGTGAAAATCTTAAGTATATCTAAAGGCAATGGAGAAGAATTCATCAATGAAGTTGTGAGTATAAGTAGGACTTCACATGTTAATATCATTAGACTTTTAGGATTTTGTTTTGACAATACTCACCGGGCTCTAATATACGAGTTTATGCCTAATGGATCTCTTGACAAGTTCATCTATGAAGAGAAAAATGCAGTAGAGGATGTTCACAAACTGGATTGGAAAATATTGAATGATATTGCAATTGGCATTGCTCGTGGATTAGAGTACTTATATAGAGGTTGCAACACTAGAATTTTACATTTTGACATAAAACCTCACAACATATTACTGGACGAGGATTTCTGTCCAAAAATTGCAGATTTTGGACTAGCAAAAATATATCCTAGAAAAGAAAGCATGGTATCCATATTTGGTGCAAGAGGAACTGCAGGCTATATTGCTCCAGAAGGTTTTTCCAGAAACTTTGGTATCGTGTCACACAAGTCAGATGTTTATAGTTATGGAATGATGGTCTTAGAAATGGTTGGAAGAAGAAAGAGTGTCAAGACAAAAGTGGACCGGTCGAGTGAAATCTATTTTCCTCATTGGATTTACAATCGTCTTGAATCAAATTTAGAGCTTGGTTTAGAAAATGTGAGAAATGAAAGTGAGGAGGAAATGGTGAGAAAGATGACAATAGTGGGCTTGTGGTGCATACAAACTCAACCTTCAACTCGACCAACCATAAGTAAAGTGGTTGAAATGTTTGTAACTGAAGTTGATTTATTGCAGATGCCACCTAAGCCAATTTTGTCTTCTCCTTCAACATCTCCTGCCAATCTGTCATATGAAAGTTATAGTTTACAAGATACTAACATGTAGTCTGTGTTACAGTACGTTGCACTTATTACTATATTTTTTTACTTTTAGTTTGATGTCATAAGTTGATGAGTAAGAGTATTGTAACTTGTGAAGTGCCCACTTCATATTTTTTTACTTATTTTTTTGGCTAAATATATGTTTTTTGATGGCTGCTTAGAGTTGTTTTTAGGTTTTCTCTTTGCTTCCACCCACCCCACATTTCATTAGGAAGGTAAAGTCTTTGCTGTTTCTTTTGAAGTTATTTTTTCCTCCGTTATTGGACCGTATTATCGTATATTGTTGTTCTATATATTTTTTTTCTAATGAAAATAATACCTGGTTGGTAAGGAAGGGTTAACTGTGTCAAAGAATGTTGTAGGAATGTAATAATATAAAGTGACATTTTATTGATAAGAAAGTTGTGAAAAACAAAAGAAGGATACACAAAAAAAACTTTAAGCTAGACATAAACCACAAATATTCCTATAATTTTTTTAATAAATAAAACAAAGAAAATGTCCTTTTTTATTTGTTTTGAATAAAAATATTTTATCCAAATATATAAAGTAGGGATTGTTGTCTTATAGATTTTAAAAGCATATTTAATGCAATGTCTTGTTTGGAGATCTTATACCATTTTTTTTTAGTTTCGTTGTGTTATATAGGATATAAGATCTCATTTAATTTTCACTCTAATGTTATATTTCGCTTTGAATTTTTAAGTAATTTTTTGTTAGTCTCCCAATTTAATATTTTTAATATTTTTAGAGTTCTTTTTCTTCATGCAGTAGATTTTGAATGTTATTTTAGAAGAAAATCTTGTATTTAAGATTTCAAGTTAATTTTGCACAAAAGTACTCTTAATATAAAGTATTAAAAGAAAATAGACAAATTATGAGTTTGATTCATTTGTTTAAATAAGTTAAATCTAATTTAGAATAAAACTTCAATTTAATTTGATTATACTTTTCTTTTTAATATTGCTTTTTAAATTTATTTATCAATATTTAATTAAAATATTCATGCTATAGATAAAAAATATATACAAGGTTCATCCAACAATTAATAAAACAAATTCAAATAATTTAATTTATTAATTCTTTTTAACGTTCAACAAAATAATTTTTATATTATATGGACCGAAAGAAGTTGAGAGGCAATAAATTTATTTATTTGCATTTTTTTTTTTGTGACAAGACTCTGCTAAATATTGTTTCCTTGGGGTGGAAGTGAAAAATGTGGGAAGAATTTTGATATGATTGATAGAAGTTGGACAGGGATATGAAAGTGAGATACACGCTTTTAAACGGCTTCTCTTTAACGTCGAATTTGTAACACTGGAACCCTTCATAAAAAGACACTACGTACAGAGAAGACCAAACAAGAGAACAACAAAACAAGTTGTACCCATTAGCATACCTTTTCTTTTGTGTTGCTGGGTTCACTGTGCACTCTATTTTTTCCACACTTTAATGACAGGATTAGACTAAGTCTTCCATGGTCATTCTCCAACTCAACAAGTGGAACTTTATGAATTTGTATCTAGCCCATCTGAGTAGGTATCTTTTAGATTCTTGAAGTAGAAAACAAAATAACCTTTATAAGAGTATTTAGGTGGGGTCAGAAAGATTTATTAAGCATGCTCTAATTTAAGTAAAACGTTAGTTAACCAATACTAATTATAAAATAAATCAGAACTATTAAGAGGATACTACTATTTTAGAGATCGATCTTCATGTAACCACATCAACATAATAGTAAAGTACACTATTCAACAAGAAATTAATTGAAAAAAATTATAGATTACTAATCAAATTTAAAGCTAATTATGATTATGAAAAGATTATAAACCAAAGACTTGAATCATGTAAAGACAAAACAAAAAAATTGAATACTCTAAAAAAGGCTCTCATAACATATATTTTATATATTTGTTTTTAATTAAAAAAATATTATTTTACACTATAAATTTGTTAGAATTAAATTGTTATCTTTCTATGAACTGTTCTTTTATTAATTTCTTTTGTATATGTAATACTCCACAAAATAAATTTCTACTACCATATTTAAGATTTCACAAATACATGTATATGTATATTACAATAATCCATACTTAATATTCAAAATATTCAATCATATTAATCTAAAATTTAAAACATATTTATAAAATATCATTTATATATATTTTTTAAAATAAATCTATTAGTGATAAGATCGGTTAAATCTGAAAGATCAGACACAAGCTTAATACAGGACTATCATATATAAATAACAAATATATAAATACAAATAAGAAAGGGTAAACTAACATATTTAAAACAAATTTAAGAATACTCAAATACATCACATATCTCAAGCAACACGTAAACATATCAAATCATAATATTAAATTTCATCAATAATCCAACAATATGACTTTCACATACATAAAAGAAACTTGACTCTATCTCTGAAACACTCATGCATTGAATAGACTCTAAGATAAGAATTCACATAGCCCCCAGAACGATGAATCATCAATCAATCTTGTATGATAAGGAGTCTCCTTAAAACTTTTCTAACCAGCTATGTTTCAAGTTGAAGTCACCTAGTTTAGACCTCATTTGACTCTCACCATACAACATTTATCACTTTAGTCAACACTTTTGTTGGTCACAGACAAATAAATGAGATTTAAAAGTAAAAAAGGCCACAATTTTACAAGTGTGGTTTATTTTCATTATAAACCACACTTTTTGAGTTGTGAGCATTTTAAGCCACAATTTTCTCCTATACCCTGTTAAAAGACAGGTAACATTAAAAAAGTGTGCCTTAAAATTAAAAAAAAATGTGGTTTACATAAATTATATTATAAACCACATGTTCTTAATGTAACCTATTACTCACATTCTTAAAACCAAAACATTAAAGGTAAAATTGTAGGCTTTCCCCTCTTACAAAAATTAGAAAAATTAGACTTCTCCCTTATACAAATAAAAGATTAAAGGTATTGATTAGAAAGATTAGACTTCCCCCTTATACAAATAAAAGATCAAATGTATTGAAATTAAAAATAATTACCCTTCCTGCGGCCAAACCCTCTACCTCACTTCCATAAATCCTCGTCTACACTATCTCATCCCTACCTCACTCTCTCAACATTTTAATCTCATCTCCCGCACTCTCCAATCGACCATCCTCTCCTTGTCGCTGTCATTGTTTATCATCTGACGTCTTCTTCATATAGTCATCATTGTGCTCTCCGTCATCTCCGATGAGTCTCTCAATCTCGATCTTTTTCACTGTTTCGGTCACGTTCTCAATTTCCTTTTCTTTCATTCACCTAAATTAGGGTTTCTGTTTCGAATTTGGTTAGATTTTTTTTCATATAATTTAGGGTTTGTGTTTTTTTTTATCAAAATTTGTGTTTCAGGATTATTTATTATGTTTGTTAAAAATTTATTCATTATTAATGTTGAATATTGGCATAATATGATGACATTTACAGTCTCTGATTTGGCCATAGAAGGCTTTTGTGGAGCATAGCCTCTAAACCAGCATGGTTCAAAACTTCAAAATTATTGAAAGAAATGTTTGCCCTAGGACTATACTCTATTAATTTAATATCTTCATGAGTCAAGAAATAAATTTATAGAGGTATATATGTTCCAACTTAAAAGATGAATACGACTTTTCCTTGTTAAATGTATAATCACATAAAAACAAGTGCAAAATGTTTATATACATGAGTGCATAATGTTTAACATTTTGGAATCAAGCAATAATTGCAAAGTAAGGATGAATGTAATGTTCATTATCAAATAAGTGACAAGAGGACTTGGATGTTCAACAAAATCATGGCTCTATAGGACCTGTTAAGAAATATTTAAAAATTTTATAGAGGTTTATCATTTTCATTTTAAAAATCCAATAAATGCAATAATTGTATGGCCCAAATTCTTTTGTTTTAGAAAGATACTTAGCTCAAATTATTGATACTATTTTTTGTTGTTTTTAGTTGCAGTGGGGATCTCAGGAGTAGTTAGGTATAGCTGAATTTACTGAGTACAAATTAATCATTCCAAAGATATGTACAACCCCTGAATTTTATATAGTCTTATCTATCCTTACATGCAAAACATTTGATTTTGGTTGAATTTCATTCCATGTTAGTCTTTTATGTGCTCTGTATATACTATAAATAAAGGTTAACATTGTAGTTCAGTTCCGAAACCTATATCAAATCATAACAATATACTTATTAATTGCTCTCTATATAATGAGTCTCCCAATTGTATATTAAGTAATGTTTCTGAAGACTCACTTCTGTCTTTAAGAGTCAGTGTTAGCAATTCAACTATTTATTATACACCTGACCAAACGTAAATGTGCATATAAGTGTATATAAGGGCATATATTAAACATCCTAGAAATTAAATTAATTTTTTTTTATAAATTTTTTAAGTTAATGTGACAAAGTTATAACTTTAAGTATGAAAATAACTGTCAACTTTTTAAATATTGTATGATATTATCTGTAAATTTATTCAATTTCAATTTATTAATATATCTATTTATTTAATGTAATGTATTTTTTTTCATTTATCTTAATTGTTCTTAACATTATATTTATCTCCATAGAGTCTTAAATATAAATAGGTAGTTACACATTTTCTCAATTTCATTTCATGTCTCTAATTTAAATAAATAAAACATGGATGTTAATAATATATCTCTTCAATCAATTTTTTTTTTCATGAACTTTGTTAGCATTTTTAATTAATTAATACCATATAGGATAAAGCTTGTAATCCAACTGAACACAAACGTAGAGTTCATTCTATTCTTTCATCCACCAAATTTAGGGTTTTTATTTCAAATTTTGAATGTTTATATAGATGAGGGCATAATGTTTAAGGTTTTGGAATCAAGAAATAATTGCAAACTAAGGATGACTTCAATATTTGTTTTCAAAGAAATTACAAGAGGACCAACAATGTTCAACAAAATCATGGCTCTATAGGCTCTGTTAAGAAATATTTTAAATTTTATATATTGACCAAGATTGATCATTTCATTTTTAAAATCCAATATATACAGTAAGTGATGGTCCTGATTCTTTTGTTTTAGAAAGATACTTAGCTCAAAATATTGATACTATTTTTTGTTGTTTTCAGTTGCAGTGAGGATCTCAAGAGCAGTTGGGTATAACTAGATTTGCTGAGTACAAATTAATCATTCCAAAGGTATGTACAAGCCCTTAATTTTATATAGTCTCATCTATTGTTACATGAAAAACATTTGATTTTGGTTGAATTTCATTCATGTTAGTCTTTTATGTGCTCTGTATATGCTATGAATAAAGGTTAACATTGTAGTTCAGCTCCAAAACCTATATCAAATCATAACAATATACTTATTTAATTGCTCTCTGCATAATGAGTCTCCCAATTGCATATTAAGTAATGTTTCTGATGACTCACTTTTGTCTTTAAGAGTCACTGCTAGCAATTCAACTACTTATTGTACACCTAACCAACGTAGCTACGTCTACGACTGAATACACCACAGTTTCAAAACCGTGGCCAAACTGTGGCCTAAAGTTAAGGCCACAGCTTTTTCACCTTAGGCTACATTTTTCATCTGTTACCTAAAGTGAAAAATGTTGTAATACATCATCTATTTGATTCATCTACTAGTAGAATTAGCATATTAATAATTATTAATTAGATCTTTAGACAATACGCATCTTAATTAACCTATTCATTATTTATATGTATGCAATAATAAAGAAAATAAATGAATAAGTATACCATTTAGTTTAATGAAAAAAATAAGTATATATATATATATATATATATATATATTATAATTTTAAAATATAAAAATTGAAAATAAATAATAATTAAAATGAAGGATGATATAAATAAAAAATTCTGAAAATAAAAAAGATAAATAAATAATACTCCAACTATAATGAAAAGTGTCAGTCAGAAAATTAATGTAAAAAGTATGTTAATTAAATAATTTTTTTCAGAAATAGTGCTAATGGGAAAAAAAATCTTTCCATGACCGTGTAAACATATAGGGTTCCCCGGTTGACAGATATAGACAAGATTTTATATGTATTCAAGAGGATAAGACTTTTTTTTTATTGTCGTCAATATCTTTCAACGAATGATTTTGAAGATGTGTAGGTTTCATAGAATTGCAGTTAATTGTACATAATTATGAAGATAACAATATAAGATGAAAAGGTGTTATTTACTTATTCAAGGGTTGTTAGAAACAATAGCGTAAAATACAAAAGAAAAACCGCGAGTAACAGATAAAAACCAACAAAATGAATTGGCCTTGTTGGTACAAGATGAAAGTATGAACTATTCTGTAATGATTTGAAAATTTAAACTATTCTGCAATTTAGGCGGACTTGTTGGCTTTGGTTTTTGAAAATTTTATAGACATAAACTTTTTTCAATTTTTTCAATTAATATACCCTCCTTTTTTCAATTTTTTTTATCTACAGTACACATCAATAGTAAAGCAATAATTCACACGTCAATAGTAAAGCAATAATTAAGCAATAGTTCGCGCCTCCTTTTTACACTTGATCAACATATCCAAACACAACGCAAGTATCGAGCTAACTACATATAATACGGCAAAAGCAACAAAGATGTGCAATTTTCCTTTTTGTGCAATTTTTTTTTTTTATAAGTTTTTTTTAGATAAGTCGTGCCACGTAGTAATGATGTAGTAGCTACGTGACACAATTTATCCATTTTTATAAAAAAGAAATTACACTTGTTTGGTAAAAAATAAAAAAAATTACACATATTTGATGTTTTTGTCAATATAATACATCATCTATGTGAATTTCAAAGATAGATCCAAGGATAAGGAAGAGTTACAATATGATAAAAACCAAGAGTTTACAAAATTATAAATTGTAAAATTGTAGCATGAATAATAATTTTTATTTTTTAATATATATATATACATATTATTTTTATAAATAAAGAAAAGAAATAAAAGAAAACATTTTATAAATGTTTAAAAAAATGAGAAATGTTTTAATTTAGTTTTATTTTAATTAAAATTGAAACTAATTGAATTTAATAAAAAGTGGAAAAAAAGCTTTAAATTTATATTGGGTTTGAGATTTGTTTTCTAACTTTAATTATATTATTTTTAACTGGATAATATTATTGCTAACAATGTAATATTTTAATTATATTAATTTTTAATTAAAATTAGGTTTGCACTTAATATATTTATCTAAGAAGATGAATAATTGATGCATAAAACTATATGAAGAAATAAAAAATGGGATCACACCTTTTTATGATTTTGAATCTTTTTATGATTTTGAATTGTAGATAGTATGTATTATTCTAGGATTTTACTATATCTTATTAAAATCTTAATTTTAACTACCTATTTACTTTATTAGGCAAGTGACAATCAAATGGTTTATATATTTCTTAGATACTATCTACACCTCCAAAAACAAATACGTGACATCTAATTTTAATATTATATTTATTAACTCATCTTTAATCATTCTTTATTTGATAGCATGAGTTAAATATATAAAATAATAAAGAATTTTTTTTCAAAAATTTAGAAGCAAAGGTTGTATCAAAACCGGAGAAATTGAGAGAAAAGGAAGACAATGAATGAAAAGGGAAGAGGAGAAATTGAGAGAAAAGGAAGACAATGAATAAAAAGGGAAGAAGAGTATAAAAGACCGTCACTCGAGGAAGATTTGTAGAAGCTTTGAATGCTTAGTTCGACACCTTTTGTTGCTTCTCTTTACAAGAGGTTAACAATTTTATAAAATTCATTAAAAATAGTTCGAAATTTATTTTTGATCCAAATTTTTTATCAACAACTTGATTTAGCATATATTTGATGGTAGAGTTCTTACATTATATATATTTATCACAGATTTAGGGTTTCAAAAATTTAGGACGAAAACGACCATAACTTTTGATAGAGAGCTCACAATGAGACGTTCAAAAAATGAAAGTTGCTCGAATTGAGATAACGAAGCCCCCTGACCAGTATCGGAAGGGGATTAGGCCTTTGAAAATTCAAAAATTTCATTGTTTATTGTTATTATTTATTTTTTTATTTTTTTCATCCATTTTTTTAGATTGTGACCTTTTATTTCACATATCTATAATTGTTAAAAAATTCTAAACTTTTTGTTGTGTTTTCTTGTATTGATTAGAGATTTATCAACCCATTAATTTTTTATAAAAAAAAATAAGACTTTTTACATTGGTTATAAGCTACCGCCAATGTAATAGAGGACCTTCTAAGACAATTGTAAGCTACAATCAATGTAAAAAGTATTATATTACATCGGTTCCAGCTCCAAGTCTCATCTTTTAACCTTTTGAGATTATAAATCCTCCCAAAATCGATGAAAAATTTTCTATAGCTTATACTAACTTTATTAGAACGTATACAAGTCTAATTATAATCGTAAGGTCGAATTCTAAGTAAACATCAAACATTAAAGCTACCTATGTTTTATTTTGACTTACAAACTTTCTAACTTTGATCAATTTTTTTCTTAATAATAATTGAAATTATAATCTAAATCACATAGTAGTCAACCGATCACTCGCATTTTAGTCTTGGACAACTTTGTTAAAAGAATAACTTTCCGTTTGGTTCTTCCGTGATTGATTTTTGACTTGTGTTTTTCAAACTTAAATTTAGAGCGGAGCCGAAACTGCTGACTATCGCAGCCCAATGGTCTTCTTCTTTGACAAACCGACATAAAATTCTAACGTGTTTAAGACTCTGGTTAAGAAAACGAAAATTATCAAGAAAATAAAAGCGAAAAATAAGGATTATTTATTGAAATGTATTTATTACTAAATTTATTTAAATAAACATGTATTACAGACTCTTTAACTTTTAAGTAATTTTTATTATTTTATCAGAGTTTCAAAAATGTTGATGTTTGTTTTGTTTGACCTATGTGACGATAGATTTATGGCTCAATGCATTGAGTAGGTCTGTACCAACTATTGACGCGAAAGTTTGACTCAGAGTTTCACAACATGACGTGTATATTGTCAGAAAGCGATCTTTGCAAAGTCAAATTTGAAGAAAACAAAGTGTTAAACACTTCTACCTGGTCAAGAGTATACCAGTAAGTAACTTAGTTCCTGAGTATTTTTCATAATTATAAGAATTTTTCATAATTTATGGTTATGATTTTACATATACTTTATTATTAAATCCACAACACGGAGATTAAATAGCCAGAATCAAATCACCTGAATTCTTGGTGCCTGGTTTGTATCACGCTATTGGATACATTTACATTGCTATTCGTAGTCAACTGGCGTATGAGTTGGTTTATACAACAGGGTGGAGAAGCAAGGAACAAATAGTGAGACCCACAAACCACAATAGTGGAAATATATACATGCATTGCATGGTTGCGGTGCTTGTATTCTATCATGTGAAAATGTATCTTGTTTATGTAATTATTTTGTTTTGGCAACTGACAGTGTTGCTTCTCTCAGCTGGGAATGCAAATGGCCACACTTCTGATTGTCCAGAATCATTTGATTGCGGAAGTATGGGGACAATTTCCTTTCCCTTCACCACCTTTGAACGCCACAATTGTGGTGTTTTGGCAATCCATGGCTGTAATAATCCTAACCAAACAGAACACAAGCATGTCCGGTTGACCAGTGGAGGAAAATTGTTACAAGTTACAAATATTCGTTCTCGGTGGAGATCTGATATTTCCGTTATAGATGACGATTTCGGCAAGCTTCTAGAAAATTCTGATTGTGATGCCTTCAGCTATAATATCACCGCCCCTCCCTCCTCCCCTTTCGGTTCTTTTTATCTGACAAACAATATAACCGCCTTCAATTGCAGCCGCCACAAAAACCTCAACCATTCAAATGATATCATCAACTATACTCGATGTTCTTCCTTTGATTTTTACTTTGCCCCTTCATCCTCTGATCACGACTACTTAGGCTCTTTAACCTCCTCATGTTCAAGGGCTGAACTTTCCGTCAGACAAGATTCCCAGTTCTTCAAAGACCCATTTGGATTTTTAACTCCTCAGATCACCTTTGAATTCCAGTTTTCAAATGCCTGCCAGCAGTGTCGTGACAGACGGGGCAATTGCCGACTAGACAAGAACGCAAAAGTATATTGTGCGGTGAGGTAATACTCATATCTCAACAAAACTTCTACATTAATATTTGCATATATAAACAGATTTCTACTATGCTCATACTTTTTTATTTCCCAACTGCTAAAAAGCAAGTCAACTCTTGCATGTTTTTCCCCATCAACACAACATTAAAATTTAGGTAGTTAAGTTCTACTTTATTACTTCTATATTTACACTACTAGACTGTAATATTATAGAAATTTGTTTTATTATCTAGCGATCGAGATTTAACTGGCTCACTTCACTTCATTATCATCTAATCGGAACAACTGCTGCTTTTAAATTATGCAGGAAAAGTGGATTGTCAGCTCGGAAACTTGCTATGATAGGTAACTTACACATCTTGACATTCCCGCTTCCAAATATAAGTTTTCACTCCGAAATTTACAATAAAACATGTTTTTTCAGTCACTGAAAATGAAAACTTAGGAGAATCAATTTCTCAGCAGCGAAACTTTCTCGTATGCCTATGTGTTTTATGATAATGGCATATTCTCTTACAAACTTTTTTAATATTTTATAGAGAAAATAAATTTAACATAACATCTATAGGGAATTCCCCTCCCCTATTTGGTTCATTCATTAACTGACGTTGAAAAATGACTTGAATTCGAGTCTCTGTCAATTGTGAAACTAATTAAAAGTCGCAACCTTTGTAGGAATCGGTTTTGGACCATGGGTCATATTCGGGTTATTTCTCACTCTACGCTACTGCAAAAAGAAGTATCTGCAATCGAGAAACACTCGTGCTGATTCCTTCCAAAATCTAGACACAGAGAGTGACAGGATCTTCTTTGGGGTACCCGTCTTCTCCTATAAGGAACTTCAAGAAGCAACCAACAATTTTGACCCCACTAGAAAGCTTGGAGATGGAGGCTTTGGCATTGTTTACTACGGTCAGCATATAATACACTACATACCTCATTTCCATTGCACAGATACAATCACTTTTCGATCTTATTAATTCGCTTAAGCATTTATATCTAAAAACCCAGGGACACTGAGAGATGGAAGGGAAGTTGCAATCAAACATCTATTCGAGCACAATTACAAGAGAGTGGAACAGTTTATGAATGAAATTGAGATCCTTACTCGCTTGCGCCACAGAAATCTAGTGTCCCTTTATGGCTGCACTTCACGTCACGGCCACGAGCTATTGCTTGTGTACGAATACATTCCAAATGGCACAGTTGCTAGCCATCTCCATGGTGAATTAGCAAGAGTTGGTTTGCTGACATGGCCTATTCGAATGCAAATTGCCATAGACACTGCTACTGCATTGTCCTATCTCCATGCTTCTAACATCATTCACCGTGATGTGAAAACCAATAACGTTCTGCTTGACATTAATTTTTCCGTTAAGGTAGCAGATTTTGGGCTCTCAAGATTGCTCCCCAATGATGTAAGTCACGTGTCCACTGCTCCACAAGGGTCTCCGGGGTACCTTGATCCTGAATATTTTCAATGCTATAGGCTCACTGATAAGAGTGATGTGTATAGCTTTGGGGTTGTGCTCATGGAGCTAATATCTTCCATGCCAGCAGTTGATGCAGCCAGGGAAAGGGATGAAGTTAACTTAGCAAATCTTTTCATGAAAAAGATTCAAAAGGGAAAGCTTAGTGAGCTTGTAGACCCATCCTTCGGGTTTGAGTCAGACCAAGTGGTTAAAAGGATGGTGACTTCAGTGGCAGAATTGGCCTTCCGGTGTGTGCAAGGAGACAATGAATTAAGGCCTTCTATGGACCAAGTTCTGGAAGCCCTCAAGAGAATCCAAAGTCGGAATTATGAGTCTGAGAATCTAGAGAAAAGAGATGATGGTGGCAATGTTATTCCGTCTACATCCAGCGAAGAAGTGCAACCATCACCATCGGCTTCACCGAGTTCCGGTCAAATTGGAATTTTGATGAATAATAAGCTATCTTCGCCAAGGTTCTTCACTGAGAAATGGGAAAGTGAATCTACCACGCCCAATGTCAGTGGTTAACCACTTTTTGTCTAATAATTACAACAGTTTTTCACGTTTTGGTAAAAATTAAGAATATGTTACCGAACCTTTTTTGTACTCTGGATGCTCCTAATTCCATTACACTAATGATTGATTCAGAATTTCAAAGAGACAAGGACTGTGGAAAAAAAAAAGGTAAGGGAACCCAAAAAGAAAAATGGAAGGGAGAAGAAAATTTTCAATTCTTTAAGCTACGATTCGTTATTAATCAGTCAAATCAATGTACCTAGTTGTTAGTAAGGCGTGAATATGCATGGATGACGTTGTACTAATACATTTGTTGTTTGTTTTTGTGGACGACACATTTGTTCTTAAAAAATTGCAAGATCCAGTTGGTGCAACTATTCATTTTATTGTATTGGAAACCACAAAAGCGACATGGGAAAATGGTTGGGCCTACATGTGATTCCGTTTTCCATGGTCTTGGCATCAGTCATACTGCTCTTTAGTCCAAAGTATCAAAGGAAGAATTAAAGAGAAGTAATGAATGTGTATGGAAGAAAAGATGCAACCATTCCCAAAATAGATCCCATGCTTGTTAGCACAATCAATCACCTTTGTCCCCTCACAATTATCAATATTCAAATTCAAACTCACTTTAACACTCTTTTAATAGAGCAGAGAACAGAGTGAGGAAGCGTGGAGAAATAACTCAATACATGGCTGCATTGCAGAAGTTCAGACTGTTCGCAACGCCGTGTGGAGTGGGGCAAAGCCCAACCCGAAGCCCAAGGACGAGCCCGTTGGTTCAGTTCCGGCGGCCCAAAACATCCCTGCGTAGTCTTCTTAGCCTGAACCGGTCACCTCGGCCAGCCGTAGAGAAAGATCCCATGCGGAGACACTCACTGAAGGACCTCTTTGTGTCCTCGCCGCCACGAGAGGAGCACGTGCACGATCAAGAAACAACTCCAATGTTGGCTTCCGTTGCGGTTCCGCATTCTTGGAGTAACGAACCCGGTTCAACGAACTCGCCCTGGACCGGTTTTCGTTGCAGGTCGTTGTTGAAAAGGAAATACTGGCGCCCTCTCCTCCTCACGATTCCCGAATGATCCGTTCAACCAATCTCATCGTACCACTTCCATTTTGTTCCATATCAAACTTTTGCTTCTCTATTTAAGTCTCCTTAAATATAATTGCATTTTATCTTTGTTATGGTATTCACTGTTCTGTGATTTGAGAAATCATCTACATTGTCACTTAACTTGTATCGGTCTCTTCGATTGAAATGGATGTTAATAATTTCGATTCTTGTTGTGTTGTGAGAGGAGAAGCTGTTCTTTTTTTTTTTTTTTTTTTTATGGGTT
>Ga0209700_107213_pt1 | contig 16039 bp, 8 predicted proteins | sample SiratroredBW_FD_187528 | JGI IMG/M metagenome (GOLD analysis project Ga0209700, IMG submission 187528) | Root nodule microbial communities of legume samples collected from California, USA - Siratro red BW (SPAdes) (version 2) | ecosystem: Host-associated > Plants > Roots > Nodule | place: USA...
AATTTTTTTTTTTTTTTTTTACCTTTAAGAAGTAATCTAATTCATTAACATTAAAAAATAGAATTAAAATTTTGGCACAGCATGTTTTGTTAGTATATTTTCTGGTTTCTTTTTTTTTTTAACAGCCAAGTATATTTTCTGGTTAGTTAGGCCCTGAAGCATCTAATGGTTAATAGACCATTGCTTCTTCTAACTCTTATATATATATATATATATATATATATATATTCTATTAAAAAGATTTCAGTGATCCAATCTTTTTTGAATGTAGAACTTGTAGAATTAAAAAAATTAGATATTATATTATAAGTTTTCTAAAACTGAAAAAATTATTATTGATTTTTTTACTTTTAAATTCCACAATCAAATTTTTTTATATTTATATTATGAAATCTAAAATACATTTCAGATCGCAAAATTTAGAATTAATTTTTTCATTTTTAAATATAAAATCTGAAAATATATTTTAAATTATATAATTTAAAATTAATTTTTTCTTTGAGATTGATCAATGTAAAATTATCTTTTTTTTTACTGATGAATTGTTGAATCTGAATTTATTTTCTTTGGTTAATCCAGAAGAGTGAAAAGATGAAGGTCTGTTATATTTATTTTGACAAGAAGTTTGTAATAATTTGTTATGCCATAAAGGGGCAAAATGAGGTATTTCGAAAAGGTGGGGGTGTGGGAGGAACATATCGAGTTGCAGAAAGTAATTGTGTGGTAAATAAGAGAAAACGCAACCCAGTAAGCGTGCTAAGGTCCAAATGTTAAAAATTCATTGAATAGTATTAATGTACACAACACAACCGCGTGAATGTCTACATGCTATTGTTTCTCAATACGTTAATATTTAGTGGGATTAGAGGTATAAACTAGTCCTATTTAATAATTAAACTACTTGAATTTAATCTAATCCAATTATATTTTTACGGTTCAAGTTGAATTGGATAGTACGGATTCATTAATTTTAAATTAATAAGCTTAATCTAACTTTGTTACATAATATCTAATATAAAAGATTAATCACCTGATAATTTTATGTTTTATCACATAAATATTATGAAAATTATTAATATTCCGTATAATATTAGAATTGAATTTCAATGTTTAAAATAAAGAATTTGTTCACCGAGTTAGAAAATAGGTTTGCGATTAAAATTTGATTTTCTTAATATTTTGAGAATTACACGTTATAAATACTTTCGTTAACTTAGAACAATTAAGAAGATACTAATTTTCATATTTTTATTATTAAATTTTAAAAGTGTAACAATATATTTTAATTATTCAAATTAATTAAATTGGATTATCAATAGAATAATTTATATTCAATAATAATTTTTTTTTTAAAAATCGAAGCATTTATACTCATCAAAACTAAAAGAGGGTGTAATAAATGAAGGAGTATCTTGACTTATTTCTTTCATCTCTGTATTCGTAGCATTTATTTCCTTTAGTGTTTACCTCTTAATGTCGAACAATTTAGCAACCTTTGTCAAAGGCTACTTTTCTCTTTGCTCCTTGACACTTAGACTCAAACTATAAATATCAAACTAGTGATTTCGTCCTTTTTTTTCTAATCTATATTTATTGGATATTGGATACGTGTATTTTCTAAGTTAATACTATATACTTTTTAAGTTATTTGTTTGGTTTTCTAAATTGTTTTGGTAATGCTTTATTGTAAAGTAAGAAGTTTCATCAAAGTATTTTAATTTTTAATACTCTTTCATTTTTTAATTCTCACTATTTAGATTCTTATTAACTATTTTATCATAATATATATTGTACTACTGGCATAAGAGATATTTAGAATAATTAATTTTATATATGAAATATGCAAGTAACTGACTCGAATATAGACATGTATATCTCGGTAATCACTTGTTGATTCTGTATAACTCAGTGTCATTAATATTTGTGGGTCATGTAACAAACTATTTATTCTAAGTCTAACATACGCTATAAATATCACTTTTATTTTTTAAGTAGTACTTATTCACATTCATTCCATAATTTATATACTCTACGCCTTAGAAATTTTATATCATTCAGTGATTTGAGCATTAAAATATCTTTTACACTAGACCTCCTTCATGCTTAGATATTTAAATTCAATTTATTGCTTGAATTAAACCGATACAACTTAGACATAGATCAAATCATTTCGAGATAAACTTGAAAATATTTATACTCGAATCTTGGTATAGAGATATATTGTTTGAGAGTAACAAAAGTATTGGAATATAATTTGTTAAACATATCTCTAAGGTGAGGGGATAAGTTGGTGATAACAATAAGTTGGTTTCCCCTGTTGATGCAGAAAAGTCAATCTTTTGATCAGTCCATCTATTTGCGCTATAAAGAGTAGACTCTTCATGTATATGATCAAAGGAGACTTCAGAATTTCCAGTCTAGGGTTATATAATTGAAGTGACTAATTAAAGTGACTCTTGTATGAAAACTAATCACTCGGTTGGCCAAGGAAACACACCCAGCCTTCAACTATACAAGTGAAGACACTATAAAGTAACTCTTCAACAAAACTAATACATCATTCGACTAAACAAAGCATACAATATTATCTTCTTATATAAACTAAAATACAATTTCAGTCTCTTATCAGTTCAATTTTCTCACTTAGTTAGGTTTAAAAACTTACGTTTTGATTTCTTAGAATTTTTCGGTATACTAAATTAGTCCTTTCATTAGTTTTATATTACTATGTAAGACACGTTAGCTAAAGCTGACACGTTTACAGTGTCAAATACTAATGAAAAAGACTAACTTAGTCTAACATAGAAACTGTAAATGACTAAAGTAATCATATTTTTAAACTTTCATGTATAATTCCTGTTCAAAATAGAGTAATCAATATTTATTATTTTGGAAAACGTCTACAATAACAAGCGATGTTTGTATGCTAAAGATAATTTAGATTGAATATATTCATATTTTATACATAATAAATATTTGATAATCTGAATAATCTTAGACATCAATCTGGGAAGTAAAAATAATTTAGGGTGTAACCGGTGAGGAGGTATGATGGTTCAGTTCACGTGCCTTGTTTATGAGTATGATTAACAAGGAAAGTGGTATTATTGGTGATGTATATGTAGGAGAGTAACGTTACATTGAGCAGTGGAATGATGAGATGCAGAGAAGAATTAGTAAAGCGTGTGGACCATGACTTTATTTGCTGCTTACTTACTCTGTGGATCACACAGTGGCTTCTGATGAATGAATCTTTGATTCTTGGATGAGAAAAGGTGGTGCAGAGAAATTCTCAATCTCAGATCGTATATTTGTTAAATCAATGGGTTTATTCCTTATTGGGTGCAGGTATGATGTGCTTAATTCTGAGTTGTGGGATGTGCTAGTATTATTGCGATTGAATGTGAACATGGCTTTGACTTCTATTCATGTTCCGGCAAGAAAATTAATACATACAATAATTTTGCATGAAAATTAAATTTATGAAAATAGATCAATTGTGTGTGAGTAATCCGAATTCATTCTTCAAATATTATCACCACCATCAAAGATAATTTCATCTTCAATACAAGAGAAACAAAGAAGTATGACTTTAATTTCTCTTAATTACTTATTTTATTAAAAAAAAAAAGAAGATGAATACAACTTTGATTTATCTTGATTATTGACTATTAAAAAAAGAAAAAGTAAAGTTGTGAGAGGATACTAGAACTTCAGTACAAAAATAATAAATACAAAAACTGTATATGGGTGCGATGACTTTTTCATATATTACTTTGGTGAAGTTACGTTATCTTGTGATAATTTCAATTTAAATTTTATTGAAAATTAGTTTACTTGTATAAATTGAAAAAATTTGGTTTGAAAAAGAAAAAATGTGTAATAATTTTAATGAATGATTTCTTTTTTTAATATCTTTTAATTATGTCTATATATTATATAATATTATTTATGTTTCTTATTTTCTTACCAGCCTCTATTCTTTGATAAAGGTTTCTTTTTTAACACACTTTTCCATATTCTCTATCTTTTAATAATAATATTATATATTAATATTTTAGTATATAAACTTGGTCATATGAAAGGATACATATAAACTTGGTCATCTGTAAATAATTATTCATGAAAAATTGAGTATTTTTGTGTAGTGACTTCCAACATGGAAACAAGAGGAGAGGATATCACCTTCGTCAATAGGTTTGATAGAAACATCTAAACCCTAAATATCTAAGTTGCTATGATGATTTTATGAAAAAGAAAAAAAGAAATAAATTTGCTTAAAGCTTGTCGTAAAAATATAATAATCAATGTCAATATGTTTAGTCCTCTCATAAAAACTATAATTAGTAGTTATATAGCGTGCAATTAACTATTACAATAATAAACACTAATAAAGGATATAGATATATTGAAGTCATTAAGAAGATATGTTAACCATTAACCTGAACTTAGTAGTGGTTAATGCATGATATTTAGTTTCAAAAGAAGAACAAGAAACTATAGATTATTTTTTGGACTTTGAGGAGATGAGAGAAGATTTGAGAAAAATGCAGTATTTGGTGGTCGAATGCTTGTTGTCAAGACATGAAGCCTAATCATAATATATGAAACCTTTGTGTTGAATAGTAGACATGGATAGAATAATCCTTATACAGAAGTGGTTTTGATATATCTAAGGATCCGTTGAACAACTTGGTGTTGATGAATGGTGAGATTTTACATCAATTGACTCAGAAATTAAACAGTAAAACAAATATCAAGACATGTATTAGTGAGATAAAAGAGACGTCTAATAAGTCTTTTGTAAGAATCAACATCACGAGTGCAAGCATTATGATAAAAAAAAGTTTTATGTTTCTTTTTATAAGAGTTGTACTAGGCCTACCTGGCCTACATACTAGCGTAGAATCTATAAGAATATAGGAAATTAATATATTGATGTTTGGATGTTAAAGATTTATATAATAAAACAAGAAATATAGGAAAATTAATAATTTATATAATATAATGATGAGGGATCATTATTATATTGTATAGTGTTTGTAACTTCATGATGATAGTCTTTTTTGTAACTTCATTATGATAGTCTTATAAGAAGGTGGGAGTTTTAGGCATTTTGGTAGATCTTCTTATATTATTAGTATTATTAAGAGCTTCATTTATGATATTACGATGTTGTTGTGTATTCATGTTGAACAAGAAAAATAAAATGATTTTTCTGTCGAACAAGTTCAGTTTACAGTTTAATTTATTCAATATAAGAAAAAAATTCATAGATATAAAGATATTTATATTGGTTATGTTAAAATTGATGTATCTTTTTTATCATTTCTACTTTCAATAAAGACATATTTTTTATCTCTTAGATCAAGGTTGGACATGTTATTTTCAATAATAAAAAATAAAATAAAAAGTGTCAAATTTTAAATCATGTAAAGTAAAGATTTGATTATAGAAAGTTAGAAATGTATGTTGTTGTTATCACATAGGACAGGTTAACTCTAGCAACAACAATATCTTCTCGTGCTGATTCCTTAACTGCTCCAAGAACTGCTCCTCAGTGTACCGAATGCTCTGAAATCTACCGTCCCGGGAGGGGGGTCCTGCAGGCACTCTGACGCTCAAGTCAATTTAGGGTTAGAGTGTGTAGGGATATAGATCAGAGTTTAGAAGTACCTGGCTTAAGATGATTGAGTCTGTATTTATAAGTGTAATAGTGAGCTTAATGAATCTGGGCCCATTCTTTTCTGCTATATGATTTCTTAAGAAACATTAATTACAGTATATTCAGTTATGATTTGTGTTTACCTGCAATATTCCTGTTTCTGACATAACGAATATTAATTACAGGATATTCAGTTACGATTTGTGCTTACCTGCAATATTCCTGTTTCTGACACACCCCGCGTGCTCATCACAAGATAGTTATTTAGGGCTATTGACTCGATGGTGGGTCCGACCGAGGACGTATTTCGGTCGGCCCACAGTGGTCGGTCGACCGTATAACACATAGGCCCCCTAGTCCTTAAGGGCACGAAAGTGGCCGAAAAGGATTAAAGGTGATCGGTCGATCAAACTTTCGTGTTTGTTAGTGGGGCCGACCGAGAGCGATTATAACACTGCATTTGCTCGTACTGTAGCTTCGCGCCTCTCGGGTTCCGTGCGTCAAGTGATGGGTGCGTGGATCTGAACCGTTGGGAGGGGATAAATCCGACGACGCAGGTGCGGCCACGTCACCCCAAGTTTTGGCTATAAATAGCCCTTGGATCCCGGCATTCGTTGTCATTTTCGTTTCTTAAGCCGAGTAACTCCGTCAAGTCTTCGGTTGTCCATTGCCATCCTTTTAGGTAACCATGGCTTCCTACTCTTTACATTCTTATTCCGTTTCTGGTTTTCGAGTAGTCGGTCTTCCTCGAATGACCGTAGGAACATAGCCGAGCAGGGGGTCGACCGTATTGGGGAATCACTGGGTAATACCTCCGATGAGGGTAGCTCTTCTGCTGGTAGAGATGAGGGCGCGAGAATAGAGGAACCTGTGGTGGAGAATAGGGGGTAGAGTCTCCGGCCTCCAGTAACAACGTGGAAGATGCTAATGAAGTTAGCCCTTCCAACGATGATTGGGTGGTCCAGGATGTCCGAACGGCGTATTCCAAATACCTCACCACCGCCGCCCTTAGGGACTTAGTCGACGTCCAGGACATTGTAGAGTCGTCCGTCTCGGACCATGCCTTTTCTCTGCGTAGATGCCTGACTACCGACCGAGTATTTGACGGTTGGGGCTCTTACCCTACAGACTTCTTCTTCATGTATGCACGGGTGATGAAGAATTCTTGCCTTGTCATCCCGTTTGATGATTTTTGCACGGACATCCTCCGTTACCTAAACGTCGCTCCCACCTGCACCCTAACGATTGGGCGTACGTTATGGCGTTTCAGTTTGTCTGTGTTGCCCTAGGCCTTACTCCTACTATTCCTTTATTCTTTACCCATTATTAGCCAGGTGTGCAACTGTCTGTTTAAGCCCTTCTCGTCCTCCTATAAACACTTTAAAGATACATTCATTAAAATTACCTTTGGGGAGGTCGATCGAGGATATATATTTGACGGGGAGGAGCCTAAATTTCCCTTGTATTAGACAAGATCCCCTGCTCGCACCATATTTTGGCCACGGTCGGGATTATCGGCGGAGGATAGCTCTGCACTTTCTGTGCTTGACTCCCTTTCGAGGGTTATTCCCGCCCGAGATATCCTCAACACCTATTGGTGTGAAGATCTGGCAAGCGCCATATTCTGTACGTTTTATATTTCTTTCTGACTTGCATTTTGCCTATTACTGACCGCGTGGTTTTCTTGCAGACATCCTTGCTTCCCGGACTCCCACAATGAACAAGGTTTTTAAAGACTTGATGTCCTCTGCCCCGACCGGGAAGAGCAAGCCGCCGGCCAAAGACAAAGGGAAATCTGTTCCCCGAACACCAGCGTCTCAAAAGGCGGAACCTCTGGCCGTAGTGCCTCATTCTCCTGCCCGTCAGCCTGGGTCATCAGAAAAAGGAAAATCAAGACGCAGCTCAGACCGATCATCTTCTAAGCGGTTACCCAAACGCCTCAAGGAGGGGGTCACTGATCAAGAGAAGACCACCACTTGCAATTTTTTGAACAAAAAGATTATAGTGGCCGACCGCGTAGTCATCGGATTGAATGACTACGGAAAGAATCAATTCACTCCCGCCACCTGCAAAGAGCTTAGGGACGTTTTGCTAGAAGTAAATGCTCGGGCGCTTCTACTGAGTCGACTGGCGAGAGAGGAGCTAATGAAGGATGACTCCGCGGCCATGGAGAGTTTGAAGAACCAGCTGGCCGAAGCCTCCTCTTCCCTGAAAGGTGCCCACGCGGACAACGAGCAGGCAAAAGGCGAAATTCTGAGCCTGGTAAAAGACCTGGGAGGGGAGAACCGATCGCTGAAGGAAGAGCGGCGACAACGGAAGAAAGCCAAGGACGACTTGGTTGAGTTCAAAGGTTTCGTCCTTGAACAACATGATTTGGGCTTTATGAGGGCCGTGAGGCAAACTGCCTTCTTCTACCAGGTTCTAATCGATGAGGGTAAGTTTAACAATCGCAAGGATATCTACCGGGGCGAGCTGGTGTCGGCAAACCGGGGCCACGACGAGGACGGCGAACAAAAAATAATTTTGATTTTCAAAATAGTGGAGTCACTACCATAGTTTATTAGGAAAAACTATGGAAAACCAAAAATAAGATAAGGCAAGTTTGCGAAAACGGATTTCGAGACCGGGAGTCGGTTACGCGTGGGGAAGGTGTTAGCACCCTCACAACGCCCGTCCTAAGACGGTACCTTTAATTAAATATGTAATCTGAGTGTGATTTTTTTTAAAACATTTATTTTCCCAAGAAAGAGATTGAGATAAAACAAACAAAATATTTGTTTTGGTTTAAGGGAGCCCGACAAGGTTTGACCTTGCTCCTACGTATCTCTATCAGGGATGGAGAATCAGGGTTACATAGTTCTTTGTTTGATAAAATTGTTAGTTGGTTTGATATTTCAGAATTTTTGAAAGCTTGTGTTTGAAAGTAGGGTAAATGAATGACGTTAGTGTTAGGTTTAAAGCTTGGGCTTTTAACATACAGTGTCAGGTTTAAAGCCTAGGCTTTTAGGAGCAGTGTCAGGTTTAAAGCCTGAGCTTTGAGGAACGGTGCCAGGTAGGGCGAGGACGACGAGGATGGCGGGCGTCTGGCTGCTGAAGGGGATCAACCGGACCTCGAAGTGATATTGTCAGACTAGTTTTTGCAAATTGTTAATGGCTTGTATTCGGCCAATTTTACCTTTCTTTCGCCACATGTGTATAACAATGACTTTACTGGTCGATTTTTTGGAATGATAATGACTTTCGCTACACTTGTATAATCTGTTTATCACCGACTAGTATGCTTGACAATTAATTAACGCTCGGTCGCGCATAAGAATCTGATAATCAATGCTAACTTAAAGATTGAAACACGAGTTCTTTACCGGACGGTATAATAACGCGAATGGTTTCGTGGCAAGCTAAGAGCGTTTAAAGTTGGGCCACCACTCAGTCGACCATCTTGATCGCAAATGGTCTCATGGTAAGCCAAGAGCACCTTAAGTTGGGGCACCTGTCGGTCGGCGAGCTTGATCGCGAGTGGAGGTCTCATGGTAAGCCAAGAGCACCTTAAGTTGGGTAACCTTTCGGTCGGCCAGTTTAATCGCGAATGGAGGTCTCATGATAAGCCAAGAACACCTTAAGTTAGGTCACCTTTCGGTCGGCCAGCTTGATCGCGAGTGGAGGTCTCATGGTAAGTCAAGAGCACCTTAAGTTGGGCCACCTTCATAGTAAGCCAAGAGCACCTTAAGTTGGGTCACCTTCATAGTAAGCCAAGAGCACCTTAAGTTGGGCCACCTTTCGGTCGGCCAGTTTGATCGCGAATGGAGGTCTCATGATAAGCCAAGAGCACCTTAAGTTGGGCCTCCTTTTGGTCGGCCATCTTGATCGCGAATGAAGATCTAATGGTAAGCCAAGAGCACCTTAAGTTGGGTCACCTTTCGGTCGGCTATCTTGATCGCGAATGGAGGTCTCATGGTAAGCTAAGAGCACCTTAAGTTGGGTTACCTTTCGGTCGGCCAGTTTGATCGCGAATGGAGGTCTCATGATAAGCCAAGAGCACCTTAAGTTGGGCCACCTTTCGGTCGGCCATCTTGATCGCGAACGGAGGTCTCATGGTAAGCCAAGAGCACCTTAAGTTAGACCACCTTTCGGTCGACCAGTTTGATCGCGAATGAAGGTCTCATGATAAGCCAAGAGCATCTTAAGTTGGGCCACCTTTCGGTTGGCCATCTTGATCGCGAATGGAGGTTTCATGGTAAGCCAAGAGCACCTTAAGTTGGGTCACCTTTCGGTCGGCTATCTTGATCGGGAATGGAGGTCTCATGGTAAGTCAAGAGCACCTTAAGTTGGGCCACCTTTCGGTCGGCTAGTTTGAGCTCAAATGGAGGTCTCATGGTAGGCCAAAAGCACTTTAAGTTGAGGTCACCTTTCGGTCGGCTACATGGGATGTAAAACCTTATACGCGGAATGTAAAAGAGAACTGTGATTCTTATTGCATGTTGTGCCTCGTTAAAACCTCCTTGGCCAAAACCCTGCTTAGGAAAAAAATGTCACAGGTAGGAAAGAGTACACCGTTGAAAAAGTTAACCAATACACATAAGTCTGAATAACAAAAACAAAATCAAACCAACTCGTGACTTTAACTGAAATAAAATTTGAGATGGTCTGTATTCCAGGTATTTGGAATTTGCTCCCCATCCAGGTGTTCCAGCCTAACCGCTCATTTGCCTAACACCTGGTTGACTCTGTACGGCCCTTCCCAGTTGGCCGCGAACTTGCCATTCGTCTGATTCTTCCTAGCATCGCCTGTCATTCTCCAAACAAGGTCCCCTTGCTGAAAGTTTCTCGGATTTACCTTAGCATTATACCTGCGTGCCGCCCTTTGCTTACAGACTGCTTCCTTTATTCTTGCCTTCTCTCTAAGTTCATCAAGGAGATCTAACTCGGTTTTCATGCATTCATTGTTCAATGAAAGGTCTCTCAGTTGTCTCCTTATTGTGGCTTCTCCTATCTCGACTGGCAACATGGCGTCCATCCCGTAAGTAAGGTTATATGGGGACTCCCCTGTAGATGTCTGCGGTGTGCAGCGATACGCCCATAAGACATCGAGTAACTCATCGGGCCATTTTCCTTTGGCAGCTCCTAATCTTTTCTTAAGCTGAGACAAGACTACCTTGTTGGCGGCTTCCGCCTAACCATTCGTTTGCAGGTGCTCCACCGAACTGCTTATGTGCTTGACCCCTAGTTCAGTGAAGAAGGCTTCAAGTTTTCGGTCCACGAACTGCCGACCGTTATCAGTGATGACCGTGTGAGGAATGCCAAACCTGCAAATTAGCTTCCACATGAAGTTTTGAACATTGGCGGCCGTGATCTTGGCTATGGGTTCGGCCTCTATCCATTTTGTGAAATAGTCCACTGCTACAATTAAGAATCGCCGTTGTCCGGTCGCCGGTGGAAAAGGACCTAGGATATCCATTCCCTATTTGGCGAAAGGCCAGGGAGCACTTATGGTTTGCAAGTTGGTTGGCGGTTGAAGAATAAGAGGTCCGTTTTCTTGACAACTTCTGCACTTCTTCACGTACTCGGCGCAATCCTGACGGACGGTCGGCCAGTAGTATCCGGCTCAGATTACTCTGGCAGCTAACGTTTTATGACCAGAGTGTATGCCACAAATACCGTTGTGTAACTCGTTCATGACATACTCGGACTGCTCTTTCCCTAGGCCTTTCAAGAGCGAGGTTGTGAAGCCTGTTTATACAGGTCGTCGATTATGAGCACATACTGAGCGACATTTTTGGCCAACACCTTATCTGCCACAGCCTCCCCCATCAGCAGTGTTTTCAGGGTTTGGATAATAGGCGACCACTAGTCTTCCGTCATCTCGATGTTCATGCAATCTTCTTCTGATACAATTGGGCTGCTTAGGGTAAGCTGAATGACAATGTCGAACCTGCCTTTCTTCTTACCTAGTGCAAGTTTAGACAATGCATCCGCCCTTCGTTCTTGCTCCTAGGTACATACTAGATCTCTGTGTGTTGAAATTTGGAGAGGAGGGTAGACACCTTTTGATAGTATCTTGTTAACAGCGGATCCTTTACCTGAAAAGTGTCGTTGATCTAACCGACCGTTAACTGGGAGTTGGTCAAGCATCTCAGTTGTTTGTCTCCCATGTCCCCTGCTAGGTTTAATCCAGCTATGAGGGCCTCGTACTCGACCTGATTGTTAGATGCCTTGAAGTTGAAGTGCAACGACTGCTCCACTTTTAGCCCGTCCGGGCTCTCTAGAACGACTCCCGCCCACACTGCTTACTGTTGGATGAACCATCTACATACCACGTCCATACGATTTGTTGTTCCGGCGTTTAAAGTTCTAACACAAAGTCGGTCAAGCACTGCGCCTTAATGGGCCCTCTCAGTTCAAACTTCAATCCGAACTGCGAGAGCTCGACCGACCACAATATCATTCGTCCGGCCAGCTCAGACCTCAAAAGGATCTTCCCCATCAGATGATTGGTCTTCACTCTCACTGGGTGACTTTGAAAATATGGTCGGAGTCTTCTAGCAGCATACACGACTGCCAGCGCGGCCTTTTCTATTAGCTGATATCTGGTCTCTGCATCTTGCAAGGCCCTTCCTACAAAATAAACTGGCTTTTGATCCTCCTGCTGCACCAAAGTCGCACTGATGGCATCCTCGGATGGGGAGATGTACAACAGGAGTCCGCCTCCTGGGGTCGGTTTCTGTAAGATAGGGGTTGACGATACTGCCGCCTTTATCTCTGCGAAGGTTTTCTCACACTCGTCGCACCACTGGAACCTGTCCGAACCTTGCCATGAAGGACTTGAGGGATTCTCCCTTCTCCTGTCGGATGTTTACCAATACAACTGACGTCATCTGATGTGGCTCACTCGTTGCAAATTGGACTAAACAAATTTGGCGTTCAAGGTCGCAAAAGAGTCTATCGACCTAGGGGGTAAGCGGGTAAACCAATTGAGCGCCGCCCCCCTCAAGGAGGTTGGGAAGACCTTACAATATATGTATCCGTCCGTCGTAAACAAGGTCAGCTGGGAAACATACGAGTCAATGTGCTCGTCCGGGTCCGTAGTGCCATCGTACCTGTCCAACGTGGGATTATTCCAGTTGGGCGGCAACTTGGTTGCCAATATGTCATTGGTGAAGGGAAATTGGTGATTCGCCGAATTTTCAGCATGTCGCGTCCTGGTTGTCCCGGCGAGAAGTTTCTGCCTGACATTCTCGCTGGGGCTCGTTCCTTTCGCGATCGGGCTGTTGCTGTTCGGCCGGTCGGGACCTATCCCCTTCTGTATTAACGTTTTTACTGTGCTGCGCCTTTTCGATTCTCTCGAGCCTCTGTCGCAGCCTTTCATTTTCCTTCCGAAGGACTTCGTTGGCGCCCGCCTGGCGTAGCCGCTCGTCCTCCCTCTACAACCTATCGTTTTCGCCTAGTTTACGAATCAGTTCTAGCTCTCTCCGCATCTCGACCAGAATGGTCGAGGGGTTTCCTTCTTGATTGGCTTGCTGACCATCGTGATTGTTCCTTGTTGTCACCATCATTGCTAGGTCAATCTCAGCCCCACGGTGGGCTCCAAAACGTTATCGCATAGGACCGGTTGGCTCTAGTAACAACAATATCTTCTCGTGCTGATTCCTTGACTGCTCCAAGAACTGCTCCTCAGTGTACTGAATGCTCTGAAATCTACCGTCTCGGGAGGGGGGTCCTGCAGGCACTCCGATGATCAAGTCAATTTAGGTTTAGAGTGTGCAGGGATATAGATCAGAATTTAGAAATACCTGGCTTGAGATGATTGAGCCTGTATTTATAAGTGTAATAATGGGCTTAATGAATATGGGCCCATTCTTTTCTGCTATATGATTTCGTAACAAACATTAATTACAGTATATTCAGTTACCATTTGTGCTTACCTGCAATATTCCTGTTTCTGACATAACGGATATTAATTACAAGATATTCAGTTACGATTTGTGCTTACCTGCAATATTCCTGTTTCTGACACACCCCACGTGCTCATCACAAGATGGTTATTTAGGGCTATTGACTCGATGGTGGGTCCCGACCACGTATTTCGGTCGGCCCACAATGGTCGGTCGGCCATATAATACAGTTGTATTTTAAATTGAAAGTAGATAATCTGTTTATTATATTAAATACAACAACATATGACCAAAAATTATTATGTTAGATTAAAAAAGTAAAAGCGAGTAATATTAAAAATGTATTGATATTTCCTTTTTGCAACAAAATTCAATCCCAATCCAATTTTAATATGTTTGTTTGAAGTATAAATGGTAGGTCTACGTCTTTCTATATTTGATTGCAAATGATCTATAATAAATTGGTTTTAGTTTGTTCACAAATCAATAATACGCTTCTTTACTTCATATGTAAGTGCTAGATAGGTTTTCTGTTGGAAGAATTTGAAGAAAAAAATTGAAGAGATCTCATAAGAATGAGACAAGAGTCAATTCATATAAGAGAATGATACCACCTTCAATTCAAAACTTTAAAACATTAGGTTTGTAGATCTTCTTTCTTATATATTATTAAATTTTTTATTTTTACTCATTGTAAAACTTAAATTCACGTAAATATCTAACATTTTCTAATCAAATATGTACGTCCTATTTAATAAATGAATAATTGATAATGAAATAAAGTTAAAGATTTGATGAAAGAGAGATAAAACTGAATTAACTATAAACGTGGATTTGGAGTTTTGAAAACTTTGTAGCAATAATATATCACAGAAATATAATAAAAAATTATATGTTAAACTATTTTATCTCTCATAAAAAATCAACCCAGGTAAAATGTTTGTAACATATGACATTGACAGCATCTCATGGAAGATCCAGTCTTCCCAGCACACCCTTCATGGAAATCTGTCATTATAAATCTCAATTGGCAAATCAGGAATGGATCCAGACGGGAAAAGTGCAATCTTCCTAACTTCTTTGGCTGGATTAAATAAAAAAAAAAAAAAAAAAAAAAGGCTTCCAACTCTAAACAGTGAGGCACTGATATGACTGCTTATAATTACGGCTGAAATTGCAGGATGCCATTGTTAACGTTTCCTTTCTGATCATCACATCTTTGGATTCACGCTTAAACAACAACAAGTGATGTCAACATCATTGTTTGCATTCGGGATTACACTAGTCAAATCTAAATCCAATCATTCATTTCTACAAAATCTGTTTTAAAGAGAATGCAAATTGCGATTCTTTATTCATAATTGTTATAAGAAATCATTTTATTATTAAAAAAAAAAAACTCTTGCGTGACTTCTTGTTGATTGTCCTTTTCATCTCTCTAATATTAATCACTACATAAAATTTTAATTTTTAAACAAAATTTTATATTCAAACTTAGTTATTTATGATATTTTAGTACTTCATATGAATAGTTTATCATCAGTTTAGACTTTGAAGAGATTTTTAAATTTTCAATTAAGTTCAGTAAAAATAATGATATAGATGGTTAAGTTCAGAGGATGAAGTGAAAGTCGTTAATTACATTTTGAGATTAAAATAATAATAGGAGGTAAATTCTTTTTAACATGAATAAAATTAATAAGAATACTTAAGCAACGTTTCAGTCCTAATATAAAAACAGAAATAAATAAAGACCCTCCAAATATTAAAACCTACTCACACAAAGACAAAAGCCAACTCTCAAAACACAGGAGTAAAAAAGAAATGGAAGACCCAACCAAAATAAATGATAGCTCCCTAACTACATACAGCATCAGAAAGTCAGGAAATATTATATTTTAATGAATTAAAATCTACATACCCAGATGACAAAAAGTGTACCATGTAAGATCTTTTGTAATGACAGTATTAAATAAAAAAATAAATTATGCTTTTAGAAAATCTTTTTGAGTTTTAATACTTTCAATTTGTTAAATGACTGACAATTATACTTTCGTGACCTAAAATGATTGTTTACTCTTTATAAATGTATAAATTACATAATATTGTTACGTATTTATAAATCGTATTTAAAAATATTAATATATTATTTATGAGTTTTTCAATATTATTTACAACTTTATTATCTAATACTGATTACAGATTAACCAAGGATAAATAATTTTTGTATAAATATTAAAATATTTAAAATAATGTTTCATCTTTTAAATTGTAAAGGAAATGATAAAATATTTATTATCAGTTGCATGCGACACTTGAAATGATAGAATGGAGAAAATTCTTTAAAAAGGGCTTGTGTAGTTCAAAATATATCCTGAAAGAAATATAATTAGTCCTTATATTATGAATGAATATTGAGTACTAAATATATATCATTGCATGTAATAATTACTTAGCCAAAAAAAAAAAAAATGTGCAACTTTAA
>Ga0209700_107214_pt1 | contig 16038 bp, 10 predicted proteins | sample SiratroredBW_FD_187528 | JGI IMG/M metagenome (GOLD analysis project Ga0209700, IMG submission 187528) | Root nodule microbial communities of legume samples collected from California, USA - Siratro red BW (SPAdes) (version 2) | ecosystem: Host-associated > Plants > Roots > Nodule | place: USA...
GAAGTGGTGAATCCTCTTATACTTATCCTTGGATTTCTTGGTTCAAGGTGGCTTGTCCTTCACACTTTTCTCTCTTCAATTCATTTTTACTTTCAATTCTTTACTTCTTTTTGTTTTCTAGTGCATTCCTTTACATTGTCTAATGATACCTTCATGGTTTGCTTCCATGTTTGTGTCGAATTTATCTTGTCTTTCATGGAGGTTTTCTTCTTCATCAAGCAACAATACAATACAAGCTGTCGAATTTATCCTGAGCCAACAATACAAGCTTCAGTTCTCGATGAGAACCTGCATCTTAAAGACACTATGGACACAACAAATGGCATGCTTCGACCGTAATTAGAGGTTCATGACCAAGCAATTAAAGAAGCTGCCAAGTAGAGAGCTATGACTACCCTCTTGCCAGGACTCAGATCCAAAACACTCTCATTAGATGATGAAGAGATGGAACAAGTTGATTGATGACTAGTCTTCCGCTTTGATGCTCCTTAAAAAGGGGAGAAGTATATCTAAGAACTAACTTGGAAAATAGAGTTATGGGGGAGTATAAGTTAAGGAGGAGAATGAAGATCATGAGAGCTCAACAATACAAGCTTGAAGAGAAGAAGAAGAAAATATCAGAGTTCTCAAACTTGGGGGGAACATATTTGTGTTGTTTTTTTCTTGTACTAATTTGTAACAAAGTGTATTATAAAGTTTAATATTTCCTTTTAAGCAAAACAATAGGTTTATTTTGATTAAAAAATCTATTGAATGCTCTGATGCAAAATCCATATTAAACTTGCCTTGTAATGAAAAGTTAAAAGGATATATTAGCTAGATATCATTTGAACTAATGAAAGTTGAATACTCAATCTGAAAGTTTGACAAGCAATCAAACTATTATGTGAAATTGGTTTGTGAAAACTTGATCCGTTGAACTTATTTTTAAAATTATCTTGCTTAAACATTATTGTTTTAAATACCATAAAAAATGGGAGATTGTTATGGAAAAGTTCAACACCCATGATTTTGATTTAGTGTTGAAAACAACTAAGTATAAAAGATGATCATGCTTAAGACAATAACTTTAGTTCAACAAACAGATAATGTAATAAGCAAGTGTTTCATATATCAAATGATACATCACAGTGCTGACATCTTTTTCATTTGACAAAACATGAATATGCTTAGATAATAAAAACTTAAATATAAGCTAATCTCATACTACACAAACATATATGTGCTTATCCTATGTTGTAATAATGTTTGTTACTTTCTTCTACTAAGAAGATTCGTTCAAGAAAAATTCACATTAATTATATCTTGGATGAAGAGCTAAAGTTGCTTTTATTCAACAAGTCTTTGATGCTACTATTGACAACTTTGAAAAGACTATCTACTTCGTACAACTATATCCTTTAGATAAACTCAAGCAAAAACACTTTGTCTGAGAAGAAATAAGTACATCCAGCTATTGTGATGTTACGTAAAGAAGAAAAGAATAATTAATATGACATGGAGATCATTTAATGCATTCTTCATAATTGAGGTTATCAGACGCAACAACGATATTCAAGTGAGTTAAAGTTGCTCCACGACCAGAAACGAATATACCTCAGTTATCACAGTAAGAAAAAAGTTATTTAGAAACAAATTTTTAGCTACCAAATAAAATGATTGCTAATTGTGACCAAAATGATAACCAAATTATGTTTTGGTTGCTAAATAATTACAAAATAAAAGTAATGATTGAATTTAGTGACTAATTAAGTTAAGATAATTGGTATCTAGTGTTAGCTACCATGGTTCCAGCCACTTATACCATTAGATTCTAAATTAGTCTCTAACTTAATTAGATACCAATTTAGTATCTAATGGTATAAGTGACTAGCTAATGTTAAATACTAATTATCTTAACTTAATTGGTCACTAAATTCAACTATTACTTTTATTTTGTAGTTATTTAGCAACCAAAACATAATTTGATGGTTATTTTGGTTACATTCAGCAATCATTTTATTTGGTAGCTAAAATTGGTGTCTAAATAACTTTTTTCTTGTAGTGTATATTCTTTAGTGCCTATTTAAAACCATCCATTAAGAAGAATAACAACATAGACCACATTGCATTGTGCTAAGACACTGCTCAAATTTATGCATCTATAGAAGCCTTATGAAGAATACTATTTGTTTAAATAGAAAAGTAAAAGATAGAGCATAACCTTGCATATGTCAAAAGACGTTATTACTCTTTAGTGAGCAACCTGTGATCTAGGGATCAAATAAGATACTTTACTTATCTTAGTCAGGAGTGGTTGTTTGTTAAAGAATACATGGTTATTAGCCAAGAGTGGTTGTTGTTCAAAGAATACTCAACTTTAGACAGGAGTGATTGAGTCCAAAGAATACTCAGTTTTAGCCAAGAGTAGCTGGGTTCAAAGAATATTCGATTTTATCCAGGAGTGATTATGTCCAAAAAGAATACTTAGTTTTAGCCATTGGGTCCAAAGAATACTCGGTTTTAGCCAAGAGTGACAACATTCCAAATAATACTCAAAGGGTTAGCCAGGAGTGGCTATAAGCTCAAACAATACTCAAAGGGTTAGCTAGGAGTGACTATGAGCCCAAGGAAAACTCATTTGTACTTCATAAAATTAGTCTGTTTAATGTAACATAATTTGTTGATTGTGAATTAGATGTAGTCTCCTTTGACAAACAAACCAATATGAAAATGTCGTATTTTTTTCTCTTTCCCCGTACGTCTTTTACTTTGCATGTTATCATTTCCTGTGCTAATTTAAGAGGGAAAATCACTATGAAAACTAGGTTCAAAAAATGATTTAAAACAAGTAAATTTGTTAAGTTAGAAAGCTGTGTCTGTAACATTCTATTCGACCAAATAGAGGATGAAAATATTTTAAATAATTGATTGACATATAAAACTATTGATCGTTGTCATTTCCACGTTCAAATTAAAAGAATTCTAACACTAAAGAGATACTAACATAGATAAGGTAAGATAACTCCAAGTCATCTCTCAATGAATCCAATAGTAAATTTAGTCAATTAGTGATTTAAACTTATCTGCAAGCAATGAAAGTTAGTAATAAGAATAAAGTAAAGAGAGGATTTGAGGATTGTTGTGCAGGAAAATAGTAGAACAAGTAGGTTGACTCTCAAGTTCATTCATAATGAATTCCTCATTAGTTATACTAGGATTATCATCCTTAAATTCTCACACAAAGTTGAACATAATCAAACAAGCATTAATAAAATTCAACAAAATCTCATCGTGAAAAAAAATGTTTACTGATGTATTCATTATCTCACTTTGTTTCCAAATGTTTACTCAATGAGATGTTTATCTTCTACCTCTTGACTAAGTGTGATTAAGAAAAAGTGAATTAACCAAGAACTCTAATTAAAAGAAAACCATTGATTTCTCAACAAATGTTAAAAAACAATTACATTTCTTGAAAATAGATTTCAAAAAGACCAACATTAAAGCATAAGCTGCTATAGAAAATTGAAAAACAAAACTTTATTAAAAAAACCTCAAAATTCAATGAGAAGTCACAAGAGAATCAACCCAAAAGAGATTAAGCTTCCATGTGAAAAATAAAAGCAGAAGAATTAAAGAAAGGAATGAAACTAGGTTTAGAGTGTGCTATTTGATCTCCCCCCTTTGGCTCTAAAATATTTATTTAAAATCTTCTTTTTCGCCAAATTCCACTCAAAATTATGTCTTAGATATTGTTCTTGAAATTATCAGTTGTTTCCTTTTGTATCATAAATGAACTCACAAAAATCTTTTTTCTAGTTAAGTTGCAGATTTTTATTCTCGCTTTTCTTTCAGATATTTTTATTTAATCAAGCTTAGTACAATCAAATATGTTACAAGGTTTTTTGTAGAATAATATAAGGATATCATTTTTTATTCAACGCATTAAAAATAAGGTAAAAATGATGGATTTTTATTTGTAGAAATTAAGAGAGTATCATTGCAAAAGATGTGTGCAAAATTAATGATTGTTCCTTTAGAAGGTAAACGAGTCATCAAATCAGCGTCTCCTCTCTTTTAGAATGGTGCAATTAGTAATAGACGCTTTGGGAAGATTATCTAATAATGTTCTCTACAAGAACCGTCTAATGAGATCTCTAGTCCTTTTGGCATTTACATCAGAATTTTTCTAGACGATCTTATTCATAAATCTTGATGTTGTTGAGGTGCTTAGATGAGTCGTTGGATTGTTTACTCCCTATAATCACTAGATTGTCTAATACTTGTAACTGTTATACCATCTACTACACTAAAAATACAAAAATTAGCATAAATAATAGTTAAGATCCAAATAAACTCAATTAAATGAATCTTAATTAACACAGTGGATTTCTTATTAATTATAGTCCAAGAACATCATGATTAAAGCTTCTAAGTGTGAGAAAAATTGTGCTCATCAATTATCGTATGAGTAATCACAATCACACCATATTTATGAAAAAAATATTAAAAAGATCAAATCACAATTCAACCTTCCCTTCTTATAGTTTTCCTATTTTCTACATTGGTATCAGAACTCGGACTTTAAAGGGTTGAGCGCCTTATAATGTCTAGAGGAAAAGGTCTAACATGATAGGCATGACACAATTGATGATAGTAGAGGAAGCATCTATTACGAGGTTTCCATATTCTTAGAAGAAGACTACTTCTATTGGAAGGATAAGATGAAAATATAGATTAACTCTATGGAGTGTTGATTATGGTATATCATAACCAAAGGAGATACAAAGATCAAACTCTAGAGGAAGACAAGACATTGGTTGACTTGAAGCATATGTAACTAAACAGGGTTACATTCTATGAAGTGGTGTATCCCTATGTCTGACACGTATCAGATACTAACACTCGTTAGACATGTATGGATACTGATACTCGTAAGACATGTATGATAAAGTGTCCAATTCAAAAGACATTCTTTTAGGTCTCAAACAATTTTAATACAACACAATTTTAAAAAGGACAAATACAATGATCTTCTAAACTTATAAACTTATTGTAAAAGTTTCTATTAAAATTATAAAAGTAAGAAACAAATTTTATATATAATTAGAAATATTTAGATTACATGAAAATACTTTAGTTTAATCTTTATTATATCTTCATATAATGTGAAATTTTTTAACATTGTTAATTTATTTTTAAATAAATTTAAACTAAAATGTGTGAAAATAAAAAAGGGAATAAAATATATTAAATAAATTATATTCTTTTTCATATTTTGGATTTTAAATAAATAAATTAAATTTATTTTTGTTATATTTGAATTGATAGATATTTTTTTATACATAAATTTCAATTATCAATTTATATAATTCTTAATGTAATATATAAATATTTATCTTAAGATTACACGTGCTCAAACATATGCATGTGTGTGATACCCGATATCCGTATGAGTATCCATGATATATAGGTTACATTAAACTACTCCTATGTTTGGTTGCACTGAGTAGAAGCCATAAATGTAGAGTGGTGACTACTGAGTAAGTGATGATCACTATTCATATCTAAGCCCCGACCCCACCAACAACTTGTCTACTATCCCCGACTATTCCTATTGGCTCGGTGCAATTCACCTTGTCCTGTGCTACAATTTGCAAATATAATATTACAAAATATTTTTATCCTTTATTAAAATACTATATATTTTTTTCTTTAATGAGCATGACAAGGGACATGGGGTCACTGCATTATAAAAATGATGGTGTCCTTTTCCCACTTTTGTCTTTATTTTAGTATTTTCTTACGTCACCTTTCCCGAATTTTATATAATATAAATTCTCCTTCTTCCTGCTCTTCAAATCATTCAACCACAACTCCCTCCTCGACAAATCTTTCTCTCTACCATTTTGCTTCTCTTTGTTCCACTGCATTCTGTGCTTGTCTTCTTCTGCTTTACCTTTCGGAACTCTTTTCTCTTTCTCATTGAAGTTTGGTCTTTCAACAAAGTGTCTTTCTTTGGGCTGCAAAAATGTTCGCAGAGACAGGACTTCTCTTCCCATATTTTCGAAATTTCTCTCAAGAGTTTCAACAGCTTGAGGAGTACTGCATGACCCAAAAGTCCATTGCTTCAATGGTAATATTTTTATCCTTTTACTATTTCAACTTTCTCTTATTACCTTGTTTAAGTTTTTCATCTGGGTGTTCAGCTTCTCCTCTATCTGCTTGGTTGATCTGCATTTTCTTGATGGGGTTTTCCTTACGCTGAGTAAATTTGAAGCTTTCTTTTCTTTCCTGTGTTGTGCTCCTTCTTCTGCATCCAGAATAATTAATACTTTGGAGCAAATGAGGCTGAATAAAATTAAAAGTTTTCTTCTTGAATTATGTCCATATTTGGTTTATTTGGAAAGAATGTTATTTTAGTATGTGCGTGTGTGTTTGATTAATTACATGATAAATAATACCAAAGTCGAAAAGGAAAACTGATAACCAAATTATGTTTTGTCATTTAATATGTATTTATTTATATTTCTTTTCTGCTACCTTCCATTAAGAATGTTTTCTCATAGTCATACTCATAGCACAAGTGGAAACAGCTCGACATGGCTTTATGTGCTGGATCTGGAAAAGTGTTACAAAAGGAAATAAAAGTTGTATAGATGGAAAGTCTTTTTGTTGTGATACTTCCGTGTTCTGTAATATTTCTTCTCTTTCTTTATTAATTTCTGGCGTGAAGTGTGAACTCTCAGTGGGGCTTGTCTTTTTGTGCCGCACTGAGGGAGGTTGATTAGAGAGGAAAAAGTCTTTATTCTCTTTTTCTTTCTAGTAAGGAAAAGGTTGGAGGAAAAGGACTTGTTAATGCTCAACTTAATACTTTCTTCAAGGTTTTGTGTGGCACTAAAATATAGTTGGGAAAATCGTGCGCTTTTGCCTCTATTTCTGTTCTCTAACAAGAAAAATGATGTATTGATGAGTTATTTTCTTATGGTTTTGCTGGTCTTATGCTCATTGGAAGTTTAAACAATTCTTGGGTTTGAGCCTGAGATTTTGATACTTGCTCCCTTTTATCATTGAGAATTGCTTTAACTGGGGTTCATGTTGTTGTACAAAAGCTTAAATATTTTGGTTTTATCCATAAAAGAAAATCGTGATCCACGTTCTCCAGCTGGTGATCAAATTCATTATGGACTAAATGATGCCAGTTTCGATATTTCAGCCATCTACTCGTGGACTCTTTCAAAGTCAGCTTTTGGATGAAGCATGGGCTATGAATTTGCAACCATGAACCTAATACAATCAACTAACTTGACACTTGCCAGTTCTTCCTTTCAATGTGTAGTTCAGCTGATTATGTATTGCCACCTTTCATTTATGCAAAGCTTCTGCTCTGTTGTACCAATATGATGTTGTGCTATTGTATATAGTATTTGCTTTCTTGTTAAACAAAAAGCTTGACAATCCTCTTCTAGCTTATCATTTATCAAACAATTTATGTTATCATGATAATAACAACTGATTCCATCTACCATACTGGAGAATTCTGTGTGGCCTAAAGTCTTTGCTGACGAATAGCTTTTGTATCACCAAAGTACTTTCTCGGTTCATTTTCTGTTTCTTCATTTTAAAGCGGTTGAGAAACAATCACTAGTGAATGATGATGAGTGACTCATTCTAAGAAATTAGTGGCGTTAAGGAATCATGCAAATTTTATCATGAAAATTTTTGGCATCTTCTGTCTCAAGTATCGTGTGCTAGAGCAACTTCTTAACATTAGTAAATAAACAGGTGTTGAATCCTTATTTGGTTATTCGATAATATATAACTGAACATTAAAAGTATTTTTTTTATGTAATTAAACATCTGTTATAAGTCATGTTAAGCCAATCTGCATCTGGAACTAACCATGGCTGTTATTAGCATTATTGTTGTTGTTACATACACAATACTAGTATGAACACCTGATAAGATGTTTTACTCATGTTATCATTGTCTATTATGATTAACTATTCAACATCTAATGTGTGTTTGTTGTTCGAAAGCTAAAATGATGCTTTTACTGATTAATTCGTTTTTCTTTTCATGTCTTCTTGCAGAGTGACCTCATACAATCTTCTTCAGCAATCTCAGAATATGATGATTTGTTAATTGAGGGAGATCTGTTCAAAGCACCTGAACCTATTATTGAAGAACCAGAAATAGACCTCGATCCTGTGCAAGCAGCCATCTCAATGATATCTTGCGGGGAAGATGTCCCCCCACAGGGTCTAAAATCATCAGATATTGATATACTTCAAGATGAACAGATTCTGAGTGAGGTATTCTACGAGTGCAAGAAAGATCTCTTAGAAAAGACAGTGATAGAGTCACCACTGGTGGATATCATGGAAATCAAGGTTCCACCAATGAACATTGAGGATAACTCAATTGAAGCAGTAGACAAAGCACTTCCTCACATGACTCTACCAAAGAGTATCAGTTCTGGAAGTCTGAGTTCAATGGACTGGATGCATGGAGCTGCATTGAAGCCCACTTTTCTGGATTTCCCGGGATTAGATTTCAATGCAGTTTATGGCATGCGAAGAGCATTTAGCGAAGGAGATATAAAGGTTAAACTCAAACTTATTCATATATTATGTGTATGCTTAAGTTAAAACGCGTGTCTTGTGATGATTTTAACGCTGTCAAATAAGAAAACTTCATCTGCATCAATTTATCTGCTCTTTACAGATAAGGAATATTGGCAAAGACATGACTTAATGTGATTGCTTTCTTGTTCTCTATTGACTGAAAACTCTAATAGCTTTCTTCTATTTACACAAGATAGGCTAATGATTATGTCTGCTTTTATGACAGACTCTTAGTACTGGCAACACGAGCTTTGGCCAATCTCCCCAGGAGAAGCCTTTTCTTCTCGGCAACTGCACTAGTGAGGAACGTCAAGAAAAGCTCTCCAGGTATAGAAATAAGAAGACAAAGAGAAATTTTGGGAGGAAAATTAAGGTAACTATAGATTTTCTATCCTTGTAATAATTGAGATTTTCACAATATGTGCTGCAACTTACTATGTTCACTTCTTGGTTAATGCATCTAACTTATGTTACAGAATTCCAATTATGATATTTTAGGTCATTCACCTGATCCTGAACTCAACTAATAATGTGCTTTGGTTTTTAGTATGCTTGCAGGAAAGCACTTGCTGACAGTCAACCAAGAATCCGCGGAAGATTTGCAAAGACAGAAGAGTTAGATGTGAAGAGGTAATGAGTGCTAACTGACTCAGTTGGAATTGGAAGAAAGCAGGAATCAAGTGTTGTATTGTATCTGATGAAGATGTTTGGAAGGGCTATGCGCGTGAAAACTATAGACTTGGTGGAGTTCTATAGCTTGAACAAACAAGTTTTGCTGAATGAATGAATAAATGAGGCAGAGACCTCAAACTCCTTAGGGTAGTTTGCCTCTTATCCGCTGTAGTAGCCTTCTTTGTAGAATGACCTTCCATGTATGTACATATGGTTTGTTCAATAAAATAATGGAAGAGATGTTAATGTTGTATAATGTTCATATTATATATATATACTCAAATATGCATGTTTATTTTTGTTAGTTACATATTTTCTAATCTTCTCATTTTCCCATTCAATACATATTCAGTTTGAGGTTTAGATTATATCGATGATTAACGAGTTGTGACACAATTTTTGGTATTCACTAACTTTTTACAATGTCAAGACTTCGAAACCTTCTAGATATGAGTATTCATCTCCTTAGTATCCAGCCTGAAAAGTGCTAGATGAAGGGTGGAAAAAGGTCCAACAGTGAATCATATATTGCATTGTATTTGGACTAGTGTATATATCTATTTGATGCCATGAACTTAAAAGTAGAATGAACATTATACACAGAAGTTGTTTTCATCGATTCAGTTGCTAACTTTGACTTTTATGTGCTCTTGTTAGAAATCTAACTAAGTTTCGTTTCACAAAAAAAGACTTACAAATTCACTATCTTCAGATTTTGGATTGGGTCGGACGTGTGTCATTATGTGAGTTGGGTAAGGTTTTATTATTGAGAAATCTTTCCAGAATCTCCCTTAAAAGACCCAATTTAATGATAGAAGTTGGTGTTTAATGTACCAAAAGAATTAGTTTAAAACAAATTATAATCATCCTTCATAAAACTATTTGCTCATTTGTTTTTAATGACTTATTTGAAACCTATGTACTTAGGTTAGAGACCTATAATTCTTATTATTCACTTAAATAGTATAAGAAGTCTTTTATTTAAATTAAGTTTTAGGAAATATTTTAGTTTTTTTTAAAACATCTTTTATATAGAGATAAAAATATATTTATTTATTATTTAGATTTAGAAAGTTAAAATTGAGATATTGTTAATATTTAATATTTTGTTACATTCGCTTTGTATATATAGATTACTTTAAAATAAATAAATCACAAACTCCCTCATGTAACATATTTCTTATATTTCCAAAATATAGTTTCAAAACCCAAAATCCTAATATTGGTATCTAGCACCATTATTTTTAGGACTAAAAAATGGAAGGAGAAGAGAATTTCTCACAAGTTGTTATTTCACTCTTCAAAAGTTATGAAGTCGTTATTTCATCATGTGATGCTAAAAGCTATGATTTATGGGTGGTAATAATGCAAACTTATCTAGAGTGACTAGATTTACGAAAAAATATGGAAGATGATTACATCTTTGATCCATTGCCTAGAAATAATTTCACAATGACCAAAACAAAAAATACAAAACGAAAAAAAGCAAAGAAGGAAACGGAAAAGAACTCATGTTTGTTTAATGGTGTTTCACAAATGATCCTCATCATAATCTTGACCTTGAAGTCATTTAAAGAAATTCTGGATTAATTGAAAAGAGAATATGAAAGAAATGAGAATATAAAATTTGATAAGTTGAGCTGTAAAGAATGAAAGAGTTTGAGTAATTAAGGAATACTAAAAATTGTTCTTAGATATTGCTAAAGATAAAATTATTGGATGAGGAGTTTTTAGATTCAAGACTAATTGAAAATTTTTTGACAAAGATGCTAGAGAGATAGGAAACATCTATTACTTCTTTGGAAAACTCATAATCTATCAAGTTTAATAAAAGAAGATAATGTTGTTAAAGATACTTTACTTCATACTACTTAAGATGCTTTTGAATTCAATAACTACAAAAGAAATAAATACAACCAAAACAATTACTTGTGTTTTTTTTTTTCATCTTATCCCTACTATGATGGAAATAATCACCGACACAATAAGTGTTGGTGGAAGCTAAATGCAAATCCGCAAATATATTCATATGAGATACGTAGAAAATATATGAAAATCTTAACATTCCTAAGAGGATGTCAATATTATAAAAGAAATTAGAAGGAAAACTACTTCTTACAATATCATGTTTTGCAACCAACAAAACTACAAAAGGTTGACTTACTACAAAAGGTTGACTTATAGTGGTTGTAAAAATATATATGATTCATGATTAAGAACTTTTTAAAAAGCTCGACAAATCAAATATTTCTAAAGTAAGAACTGGAAATGGAGAACAAATTGTTGTGGAAGATATAAGAACAATTGATTTTGAAGATCATTCATGTGTCAAATTAATTTTTGATGTGATATATATTTCTGAGATTAATCAAAATTTGTTTAAGTATTGCTCAAACTTTTAGAGAAATATTGTAAGGTATCTTTTGAAAGCAAACTTTGTGTGATTAAAGTTATGAAATAAAAGAAAAAAACTTTGCTTTAAATTTGATGGAAGAGGAGTTAATTACAAATGAAGATTTAAAATAAGGATCAAAATAAAAAAAAAAGATGAATATCTCTTGAAAAATTTTGATATTCAAAAATAAAAAATAATCTTTTGACAAGTGTAAAATCTACATGACAACCCACTTTTAAGGATATTATAATCATTATGCAAATAAAATATTATATTTATGAAGATAAAGAAAGAATGAAGGGTGAAATAGTAGTTATAAAAATTTACCCGATATCAAATTATCATAAATCTAAAAAATGGATAAAAAACCACGTTTTAACATCCATCAAAAGTCTAATGAAATACACAATAGATAAAAAAGATGAGATAAAAAAATACAATAAAAAATGTCAAATTAAATGAAAATATAATTGATTAAAAAAAGAAAAAGACAAGAATTATAAACATAAAAGAAAAAAGAAATTAAACATTGAAAAAAGAACAATCAAATTTGAAATTTAAGATAAAAGAAATTAAATATCAAGATAATAAAGATTTTGATAATACTTGTTTACTATATTTTATTTAAATTAATTTTAAAAATATTTCAATTTAAAAAAATATATTTTATATAAAGATAAAAATATATTTATTTATTATTTAGATTTAGGAAATTAATATTGAAATATTGTTAATACTTTATATATAGACTATATGAATAAAATAAAACACGAATACCTCTATAACATAGCTTTCATCTTTTCCACATATAGTTTCAAAACCCAAAAATCCCAATAGTTCGTATGTAAATTTTGAAAAATGAAATTATATAATGGAGATTTTTTTTTAATCTTTTGCATTACTCACAATTACAACATACTTTTAAGGGAGATAATAATACTACAAATAATATTGCAGAAATATAGAGGAAAAGTGTTTGGAACTAAATAATTCTATTGTGATAATTTTTTTAGTTTAACCTTTTATTTACTGATTTAAACTTAAAATAATTTTCATCAAACAAAGTTAAGGAATACATGTATACTCTCCCATCCCGGAATTGATACAATTAATTAAAAGTAAACAAATCGTCCAATAAATATATAAATAAACTGATTTCTCTTAAAATATGTTGAGATTATTTTTTATTAAAATTTATGATGATGTTTTCTCTACAAGTAATAATAGTTATGCAGTATATACATGGAATTTATAAATCAAAAACCAAAAACATAATAAATACAAATTTTATAATTATTTAAATTTGATTGTTAATACAAATACTATGTTTTATTTTAAACATTATGTCATAATTAGTCATCTTTAAATATATTTATTGTTAATTTTTTTTATCAATAACAAATAATATATTAAATAGGGGTAATAAGATTACCCAACCTACTTACAAAAATGTACAAAATGAAAAACAACCTATGTCACTAAAAAACAACAATAGGTACCTCGACAACACCACATCTAAGAATTACGTATGACAATAAAATAACAAAAGAGTGTCCTATGCGAACCAAAAAACAAAGCAGGAACCTAAGACTAAAATGATACATAGTTTCTACGTTCTAACAAAAAAGTAGAACAAATCATAATCCAACCCCTACAACCCACATAAAGAAGGAAAAATTAGGGAAATAAAATACGTCATTGTACAAGGAAAAAGGAATATGGGACTAGCCAAATTAAAGTGTACCAAGTCGAGCATGGGCAAAGCTGGATTGCAATAATCAACATGTCCCACGATCATTTCCTATCTTTACATATTCCTGCAACACAAGTCACATATCCAAAAAATTGAACAAAGACAGTCAAATTCAAAATGACCGAAAGTCCCTTAAATTAGTGTGACAATGTACCATATAGGAGAGGATCTACAACCAATCTGAATAGTTAAACCTTACCTTATTATTTTTGGCTCTAATAATAGCCCATGATTTAACCTGTACTAATGCAAACACCTCTTAAGCATCACATTTCCTATTATTAAAAATGATATATTTCGTATGTTTCGAAATTGTCTGTATTACTATAATCCATACTGAGTCTCTCACACAACATCCTTTATCCATTGCCCCAACTATAGAATATCCAAGGAAGTGATCAGGTGGCCTATAATGATGAATAATTAGTATCCCCAAATCACTTGTGACACCAGTTCCAAATCTGACACGCCACTTTGCATGAAAAGAATAAATGACTCACATTCTCTGCAAATTCATTACACATGACACATAATAAGCTATGGACTGGAACTCCTATTCTACCTAGCCTTTCTCTTGTTTGCAACCTATCATGGAACACCCTTCAACCACAAATTTTTTATGTAGGTATATCCTTAGTTTTCCAGAGTTTAAGAAAAACATGGCTATCCTCCCCTTGCTTTGTAAAAGTAATCTTATTGTATGCATCTTTTACCGAATAGTGCCCACCGTGATTCCCTCTCCACACCCATTCATCATGCATATCTTTTTTAGGCAGAAAAAGTGAATTGTACCACTAACTCCTCAATCGTAGGTTTTTTTCCAATCAAACCACTCCCTTCTGCACTTAAGACTCCACTCCCACCCTAGTTCCTTCTACTCCCTACATTGTTCCACATAACACTGCTTTAGAACAAAATTAGAATACAGTCTAGGATAAGTATCCCTAAATGATTTTTCCCCAACCCATCAATCCTCCCAAAACAGGATTCTATTGCCTTTCCCAATCTTCCAAGTACAATTTTCATTGAACCAATTTCTGCCATTATAATTAATTTTACATATACTTCTTAAATCCATCCACCATCTTGACTCTTTAGTGCTATTATTTTCATATTCCAATGATCTCCTTGACCCATACTTTTATGATCTCACTCCACAACCCCTTTTCTACCATACCCAATCTCCACTTCCATTTACCAAGCAATGCTACATTAAAACTTTCTAGGTCCTTAATCCCTAGCCTACCAGTGTCCTTACTCTTAGTCACTATTCTCCAGCTTACCCATACTATTTTCTTTCTATCAGAACTCCATCCCCATAAAAAGTGATGTTGGATTTTGTTGAATTCCTTACACACCATTTTAGGAATTTTAAACAATGTAAAGAGGAAATAACAACCTTGATCAATGTAACTCTTCTTGCTAAGGAAGTTAACTTCCCTTTCCATTTGGATAACTTTTTCCAGACCTTATCCAACATCCCATTCCAAAACTGTTTTCTATTTTGCCTACCTCCTATTGGGACACTCAGGTAAACGAAGGGTATCTTCATAATTTTACAATATCCAACATCGACGCATATCTTTGTAGACAACCCAAATCTAGTCCCACCCCTCCTATGGAACTTTTGTTTAGATTTACCTTAAGCCTCGATGCTAACTGAAAACATCTCAAGATACTCTTAATTGTAACCATGTTTTGAATATTATCTTTACAAATAAACATAGTGTCATCAACATATTGTAACATACTTATCACCACTCTATTTCTTCTTATAGATAACCTCTCTAGAAGGCCTTTTTTTCAGCTTCCATGACAGTACCAAAAAGTCCTTCCACTGTTATCAAAAATAGGAAAGGGGCTGGAGTCCCCTTGCCTAAGACCTTTTTCCTGTTTGAACTCTGCAGTTAGACTACCGTTCACAAAGACTGAAACAGTACACGACTCACAGCACCCTTTAATCTATTTGACCCATTTAGCATTAAAGTCTAACCTCCCCATCATATACCCTAAGTATTTCCAATTAACATAATCATATGCCTTCTCAAAGTCAATCTTAAACACTATACACGATTTATTTTCTCGCTTAGCTTCATGAATAGCCTCATTGACTATTAAAACATTATCCAAAATACCCCTTCCTCCCATAAAAGCAAACTACTTTGTGTCTATAATATTCATCAACACCGATTTCATTTTGTTTGCAAGTATCTTGTCAATAATCTTATTATATAAACTACCAACAAGGAAGATTGGTCTAAACTCGTCTAGTTTATGAGGATTTTCTACCTTAGGAATAATAGTTATAAAAGAGGCATTAGTACCCTTCGGCTAAACGAACCAAACTTATGAAAATTATTAATGGCTTTCATAACATCATTTTTAACTGTATGTGTTTAAAGAAGTTTATATTAAAACCATATGGTAGACTTTTAATTTGTTTTAAAAATAATTTTAATCATTTTGAATCTAGTAACTTTAATTATGTGATATTAATCAAGTGTTACTTAGGTTTACTTATCTCTGTTTATTAGTAAAATAAGACTCTTTTATTATTATTATTATTATTATTATTATTATTATTATTTATATTAACATTATTGTTATTA
>Ga0209700_107216_pt1 | contig 16034 bp, 14 predicted proteins | sample SiratroredBW_FD_187528 | JGI IMG/M metagenome (GOLD analysis project Ga0209700, IMG submission 187528) | Root nodule microbial communities of legume samples collected from California, USA - Siratro red BW (SPAdes) (version 2) | ecosystem: Host-associated > Plants > Roots > Nodule | place: USA...
TTTTTTAATTTGGTCCCAAATCAATTTAGGCTTCTTGTGGAAGCTGTGTTTTGAGTAGGATGAAAAGTGTTTGCATAAATGATTGCTTATCATCTAGAGATGATAGGTTGTTTGTTTGATTAAAACTGTGTCATTGTATTTGTTAATGATGTTCTCAATTCTCAGCTGTGTTTTTTCTTCCAATTTAGAAAGTTCTCAGATTGTTTATGAAAAGTGGTGCCTTAATTTGACAGATGTGGTCCTGTTCATTTTATCATCCTTTTGTTTTGAAGGTATGACAATATTAATAAGACAGATAAGAGATACGGCTCTTACATTTCCCGAGTTCATGATTCTCTGTTGAAGAAAGTGTTAAACGGAGAGAAATATCTGAAGCTCTATAGCTACCATTACCTGATAAATGGATTCGCTGTGCTGGTTACCCAGAATCAGGTATGATACTAGTTTTCACCATCGTGATTATGCTCTTAGTTAAGAAAAATGTGACCATTTACATTTATCTCTTGTTTCTTTCTATTGATGGTTTTGCTTCATGTGTCGGTGCTCCTCCATGTTTAAAAATTGCAACTATTGTTTCTTAATTTACTGCAAGTGAACACATTCTGAGCTTTTGATTGATAATTACTGAATCATGAAGGCAGAGAAACTATCAAGGAGCAGCGAAGTTTCCAATGTGGTTTTGGATTTTTCTGTGAGGACTGCGACTACACATACGCCTCAGTTTTTGGGTCTGCCACAGGGAGCATGGTTTCAAGATGGTGGGTTTGAAACTGCTGGAGAAGGAGTTGTTATTGGGTTTGTTGACACTGGCATAGATCCAACACATCCAAGTTTTGGTGATAGTAAAGCTAATCATCCATATCCTGTTCCTGCTCATTTTTCTGGCATCTGTGAGGTTACTCGCGACTTTCCATCTGGTTCATGCAATAGGAAGCTTGTTGGGGCCCGTCACTTTGCAGCTTCTGCCATAACCAGAGGAATATTTAATTCAACTCAGGACTATGCTTCTCCCTTTGATGGTGATGGCCATGGCACGTGAGTTCTTGGCTTTTCTCTATGGCTGTTATGTTTGGTTGTAGTATCTTACATGGTCCATTCTCTTGATTTCATCCAACTACTAATTTGATACATAATTGGGATATATGGTTTGGTTGTTGGCATCTGCTTTAGCATGGTCAATCCACGATGACAAAGTCTAAGCTATCAGCCTTTGTCTACAACTACTGGTCTACTGTTACCACCTGCTATCAATCAACTTTTGCCTGTACCTTAATTTTGGTTTATATGTTTTGTCTTTCTTTCAACATTGATGAATTATGTCACAGCTTATATCTCTCCACCAGAACCTTACAGTAATGTGTTTTCTCCTGTTCCTTGGAGTGTTGATCTTGTTCTGGAAATTGGAATTGTTATAGCCCTGAATGATTTTTAACATATTGAAAATGAACTTATGTTTTCATATTTGACTGTCCCCAAAACTGCTTTTAATCACAACGTAATTAGTTATCTTTACTTCTGTTTTAACTAATCTGATGTAACTAAAATACACAGGCATACAGCAGCTGTTGCAGCAGGGAACCATGGGATTCCAGTGATTGTTGCTGGACATCACTTTGGAAATGCTAGTGGGATGGCTCCTCGTTCACAGTAAATAATCTGGAACTGTGTCTTAGCTATTTTATTTTATCTGTGTATCATTATTTTTACACTAGTAGTAATCTGTTGGATCTATAGACATGCAATGATGCTGTGAGTTGTGCATTATTCTGCCTCACTTTGTGTTTTATTTCTTTAAAACCAACCTTAATGATATGTAAATTACATGCTTCTGGAGTTTCATGATTATGGGACGGATCATGCAAAAGTATCAAATTTCGCATATTATTTTTTGCGCTATAGTGCTTAACTGGGCATGTTAGTAGTTCATTACTGTTTCGCCACACACGTTTTATTACTTTTTTGTATTAGAAAACAAGTTATTTTTCCTATTGACTTTGTTTGTGTTCTTACAGTCCAAAAATGTTAAAACTTGAAAGTGGGTAATAGAGTGAAATCTAGAATTAGTTCTCATACATTTTTTTTTTCTGAAATTGCTACTAACCAATTTTGAATATATAGAAAAAGGCCATAGAGTAATCCATTGGACCTATCTCAACTACAAAGTTAGTTGAAGAAAGAAGGATTGCCAAATCTTATAAGGAATATTTGGCCATATTTCCAGCAGATGCGACTAAAATTATTTTATATTTCATCTAGTGTGCCCCTGAATTGAGCTCTTCGGGCTTGAATTGTGAATCTTACGTAGGCCCCCTGTCTTGTACTGAAATCAAACTTTTTTATTAGAAGAGTGGGGGCAAAAGGGATTTACCACAATGTCAGAAACAACCATTCCAAAAGCTTAAATACGATAAAGACACATGAATGATTTTATATTATATTTACAATAAAAAATGTTGGAAGCTTCTTTTGCAAGAATAAGAAAAACCGTGGGGGCTTCAGTGTAATGGTTAAAAAAAGGGAAACCAATTTGATGATGATGAAATGGACCAAAGGACTAGAAACAATTATAGATTTGAGGAGAAGTGATAATTAAAATAAAAATGAAACAAATCCAGTTAAAGCTAAACAAACAGAAATTTCAGTAAGGAACACAGCTTATTCTCTCATAAAAGTGATTAACTATGGGCTGAAGCTTATTATCTGATGAGCATGGCTCATCTAGTGGTAAGGATTTTGTTTGGTGCCTTTCTTTGAACATATGCTAAGTACATCGATGACTTCACTTTTCACTGTGTTTTAAGTGCCAGACCTTTAGATATTTATTACATACCAGGAGTTATGGTTCCTTGTTTTAAACCTGGGGTTTACATGAATTTCTTAGAAGTATATGTCCATAGTCAAATAGAATCCAGTTTGTTATAAAACATTGAAAATCTGTAAGTTGGATTTTCTTGTGATTTTAGAAGAGAATGATTTTGTCATCTAAAGACTGTATTGGCTCCTGAGGACTGGAGCAAAGCTCCTTCAATTGTAGAGCCAAATTTCTGAACCAAAATAGATATTTGTTGAAGGATGTGGTGTGACCTTCAACCATTTCTCTTCTTCCCTCTACATTCACCCATTGATTGCCCTACATTGTGCCATATTATAGAATGTGTTATTCCCATAACATTAAGCATTCAACTCCAGATAACTTTGTTTTCTGACAACAAACAGACAGGTAGGTCTTTTTAAATAGGTTATCCTTGAAATTTTATAAAAAACTAAAGAAATTATGTCTGGTTAGCTTTGTTTTTATCTATTTAGTTATTTCATTCAACCTTAATTAGTTTCCTTTTCTTTCAAACGACAATTTATGCTTGTGTTGCATTTCAATCTTTTACAGCATTGCTGTTTACAAGGCATTATACAAGAGCTTTGGAGGATTTGCTGCGGATGTTGTTGCAGCAATTGACCAGGTACATTTTTAATTTTTCAGACAAGTTATACATTGTTGTGCAAATAATTATTTGAGCAGGTCATTTTTTCCCCTTCTATGTCTTTAATTCCCCCTAGAATATGTTTGTATAAAGCAGTACAATTCCTCAATAAAGTATATAACTGTTATCTATTTTTCAAGGGCTTGTTTTTAGCTTTGTATTCCATTTGGCCCCCACCTCAGTAGTGGTGAAGAACACTTTTTCACACTGTTTTAGCATTTTTATTTAAGCTCTTAGGATCCCTGTCATTTCCAAACTTGTTGACTTCACAATCAATTTATCTAAAATTGCTTTCAATTTGCTTTTCTTGTAAGACTAATATAGTATGATGTTGCAGGCAGCTCAGGATGGAGTTGACATAATAAGCTTGTCAATTACTCCTAATAGACGTCCTCCTGGTGTGGCAACTTTCTTCAATCCAATAGACATGGCTCTGCTGTCGGCTGTGAAGGCCGGTATTTTTGTTGTGCAAGCAGCAGGAAATACTGGACCATCACCAACAAGCATGTTCTCCTTCAGTCCATGGATCTTTACTGTTGGTGCTGCCTCTCATGACCGGGTTTATAGCAACTCCATATTTCTTGGAAATAATGTGACCATACCTGGAGTTGGTCTTGCACGTAAGTTTCTGTTTTTCTATCCCTGGCTAACTAGCCATAGGGGTAATGTCACGTACTTGAATTAATTCTCAGACTGTTGCACTTTTAATTTATTATATTTCATTAAACATGAACATCAAACAAGAGAAAACAAAATCTTAAGCTCTATTGTTGTCACTCATTATATTGTGAACAATCAGTTCTTGTTGCATTCAAGGATTTCTGCTTTAAGAATGTTAGATTATTCAATTGTTAATATAGGAGTTTGTTATTTCTTTAGCGTTTTTGTTGGGATTAATTTATATGGCCCGCTTTTTTTCATTCATTATTATTGTTATTATATTCCTCAGCTGGCACAGGTGAAAGCAAACTTTATAAACTGATTCATGCACATCATGCATTGAGCAATGACACAACGGTTGCTGATGATATGTATGTTGGTGAGTGCCAAGATGCAAATAAGTTCAACAAGAATTTGATCAAGGGGAACCTCCTGATGTGCAGCTATTCAATTCGATTTGTGCTGGGACTCTCCACCATCAAACGAGCCTCAGAAACAGCTAAAAATCTTAGTGCTGCTGGTGTTGTCTTCTATATGGATCCCTATGTGATTGGTTTTCAGCTTAACCCTGTACCAATGAAAATGCCAGGCATAATACTTGCTTCCACAAATGATTCCAAGGTGCTGTGTTATCCATTTACCTTATCAGTCTTATATGGACTAGGTTATCTGGGGAATCTAGAGGGAAAGGATTGTGTTCTTGGACACAACATATGTCTAAAATATGAGATAAAAATTAGTATAAAGTGAACATAAAACAAATATTAAAAGTGAGCACGAGTCATTATATACATACTAAACTGCTATCATTTATCTAATGCTATTCTCATTTGTATCGCCATAAAAGTTTATTAAATAAAAGTAAAAGAATCATAATACACTGCTAGAGAAGTATTTAAAATGTCTGACATGAAGGGGTCTTATATTATGGATAATTTGATTACTGTTTTGAAGTATGTGTGAACTTCCTTGATGTCATGCTCATTTTGTATTGTCCATTTTTCTTGGGCTTGCATTCTACAATATATGGCATCTTTTGATGCAGTGTTTTATTTACTTAAAAGCATCCTGCTGTCTTTGTAAAATAACAATGCATGAATTTGGCCAGTGTGTTAGGTAACTTGTGTTTCTCTATCTTGCTTGTTCCTGAGGAATAATTTCCTGACAGTTTCCTGGTTTTTTGACATGGTCAGATTTTAATGCAATACTACAATTCTTCGTTGGAAATAGATGCAGTTTCAAAGAAAATTGTGAAATTTGGGGCTGTTGCCAGTATCTGTGGTGGACTAAAAGCAAACTATGGCAGTGTTGCCCCCAAGGTCATGTATTACTCTGCCAGAGGACCAGATCCAGAAGACAGTCTTCCTCACGAAGCCGACATTTTGAAACCTAACTTGTTAGCTCCTGGAAGTTTTATATGGGCTGCTTGGAGTTCTGCTGGCACCGATTCCGTTGAATTCCTAGGTTTGTAATGGATACAAGTTTTCACTAGCTTAAGGAGCTCTTTTCGTATGTTAAACAAAACAAGTTTTTAAGGAATAATCCGATATGTTTTTGTTTTCAATCCATGTTCATAATGTCAAATGCAATTCTGATATCTGCACTGCCAACAGGTGAGAATTTTGCATTGATGTCTGGCACAAGCATGGCAGCTCCTCATGTTGCTGGTCTTGCTGCACTAATTAAGCAAAAGTTCCCCAGTTTTAGTCCTGCAGCCATTGGATCTGCACTTTCCACTACAGCTTCTCTGTATGACAAGAGTGGTGGGCCAATAATGGCTCAGCGATCATACGCCTCTCCTGAACTAAACGAGTCTCCAGCAACTCCTTTTGACATGGGAAGTGGTTTTGTGAATGCAAGTGGAGCACTGAATCCGGGTTTGATTTTTGATTCCGGTAAGTCACTTAAGCATTTCAAGTTTCAAAATACAAAAAATGGCATGAAAATTCAGCTATGATTGTTGTTGATGCTGGACATGATAGTTAATCTTTTGAACATTTTACATAACTTGCTCTCTTATGATGAAAACAACAATTTAAATTTTCATTTTGTTTAGTTAGCATTCAAAATTACTAGATAATTAATCTCATTTTGATCATCATCAGTATAGGAAAGAAAATCCTTATTTGAGAAGTGATTTTAAGCTGTCTATAATCAAAATGCAACAGAAATCCACTTGTACTTAATTTTTAACTTTCTCTAGTTTATGTAAACTACACTTAATGTGGAAGTGTTATATTTATGTTTCTTTGTAGGTTATGATGATTATATGTCATTTCTCTGTGGTATCAATGGTTCAGCTCCTGTGGTGCTAAACTACACTGGTCAAAATTGTGGACTCTACAATTCCACTGTTTATGGTCCTGATCTGAACCTGCCCTCAATCACTATATCAACACTGAACCAATCTAGAATTGTGCAGAGGACAGTCCAAAACACTGCTCAAAATGAATCATACAGTGTTGGTTGGACTGCTCCTTATGGTGTTTCATTGAAAGTGTCTCCAACTCACTTCACTATTGGCAGTGGTGAGAGGCAGGTCTTGTCTGTGGTCTTGAATGCAACAGTTGGCAGCTCTCTTTCCAGCTTTGGGAGAATTGGGCTATTTGGGAATCAAGGTCATGTGCTAAACATTCCAATTTCAATCATGGTTAAAATCTCATCTAACACCACTACAAGCTAGCTGGGGTATCACTGATTCACTTTTGAGGAAAAATTTAGATGGTGGTTTTATAGAAGCTTTTGATGTTATTCCTGAATCAGAATTAGAGTCTGATACAGGAGAATAACATTGAAACTGTCTAGGAGAATAACATCTTAGGTTTTGTTCTTCATTCTGATTTTTATGTGTTTCTTTTCTTTTTGCTTTTCTTTGGTCCAAAGATGTCTTGGCTATTTTTTCATTCATTATCATGTAAAGAAGTTAAAGGTTCTTGTATAGATAGTTATAAATGTGATCAGTGCCTCATTCTTCTGTTAATCAATGGTGGAAATGCTTGTGCCTCTTGTAGTTTAGAATGTGATTCATCAAATGGATGATGATATTTGATGGAAATTAAAGGAATTTCACTTGAAAAGTTTGTCTCAGAGAAAAAAGGTTGGAAAGTTTGCTAAGATAGTTATGTATTTTTTTTTACTGTTCTGAAATATTTATAAGCTTCTATAGAATAGTTAAGCATAATTTGTATTTTATAGTATTAATATTTTTCATACTCTGGAATTTGAATGTTATTTGGCACTATGAGAGTGTTGATTGAATTTATAAGATGCAATTTAATCTTATGAATTATACATATTTTTTTTCTATTAGATCAAATTTAATTTAATCTTTTACTGAGTAATGAGTTTTATATTTTGAATTTTATATTCAATCTAACTGAAATGATTTAATAATAATAATAATTACTTAATTATTTAAATGTTAAAAAATATAATTTATTTTTTAAAAGTCATTCTAAAACATCTAATAAAAATGTGTTTTGAAATTACGCATTAAAATAAAATCAAAACTTATGATTTAATTGATTCAATTCAATTAAAAGTAGTTCTGTTAGATTAATCTTAACAAAAAAATAAAAATTCAACCTAATTTAACAAAAAGTTTTTTTTTATTGAGTTAATGATGAATTTATCTAAATTTAATTCAACTCCGACGGTATACATTCTTAATTAACAAAAACGAGATTAATATGATCATGATAAGAGCATAGTAAATTAAATTCAATTTACTTTAACTAGTTGAATATTTTTTAAATGTCTTTTCATAGAACATATGAATATCAGCATAAAGTAAAATAATTCAATTACAAACTCGAATTAAGCTTAATATTCTACACCATTACCAACTTGCATAATCATAACCATTTACACAATGATAACCTCAAAAGTCAAATAAAAATTTCCTTATAATTATTTAATAATGTAGATATTTTTATATTGATGGTCTACACCTATTAAACTAGAAAAAAGTATTTATTAGTATTTCAGCATGTATGAAATAATAAGAAAATAAAATGTAAAATATATAAAGTTAAATTATAATTTTTTTTCTAGAATACATTAATTATTATTATTATGTGTTTGCACCTAAATTGATGATAATCCGAAATAGAACTAAGAAGAGAAACCCTAACGAGAAAAATTGTGTGCAGAAGAAGCATGGCGGGTGCAGAGGGAGGTGGGAAGAAGAGGGTGGTGACGGAATCGCTGGGATGGCTAACGGAATCGTCGATAATGCCGAAGAAGCACCGCGCCATAGAGGGCGTTGGCGCTTCCTCAATCGTTGAATTGAAGGCCGAACTCTACAAGTCTCAGGAAGATTCCAGAAAGTCACGGGAATTGTCAGGTCCTGATGTCGAGTATCAACGCGCCAAGAGCAAAATCGCTCCCAAAGATCCCTTATCTGTCAAAAACCGTGGCGTCGACGCACGCGCTCACAAGTATCGTATCGTTACGTTACTCTCTCTTCGTTTTCTGTTTTTCTTATTTGTTCAGTGATTTGATGGTTATTAAAAAATTGTGGTGATTTTGGTGACAGGGACAAGCTGGAGTTGAAAGCAGTGCGTGATGGAACGGCGAGCTATGCGGCGCTGGAGAGGAAGGCTGAGCTGTATGAGAAGTTGGTGAAGGGAGAGTTGTCCGACGAAGAGGATCAAGAGAAGTATTGTGTGGACTTTTTTCGTAAGGGCATTGAGCATGATGAGTTGCCGCCGCCGCCGCCTCCGGCGGCGGGCTCCAATGTGTTGCTAGAAAATGATGATGGTGCTGTTAGGGATGATGATGGTGATGCTTCATTGCAGTTTAACTTGAAGCCTGTTGGGCCTGGGCGAGCGGTTGGAGCTTTTGACACTGCGGATTATAAGCGCAATATTAGGTATGAGGTTTATGTTTTTCTGTTACATTATGTGATTGAATGTCTATGTTCTTGATTAGGGGTATGTTTGGACAAATTTCTTAATAAGCACTTCTGACCGAGCAAAATAAGAAAAAAAAAAAAAAATTAAATGAGCTTCTCTGTGAACTACGATTACTTCATATGCACACGTTAAAAATAATAACTTTGAGAAGCTATGTGAGAGAACTTCTACAATAAGCTAGTTTTAAGTTATGAACATTTCATTATTTCTTATTTTTCTCTCTTAGAAGTGGAAATGGAAAAACTTGTTCAAGTAGACGTCAGATTGTTTGGATGGATTCGATGTGAAGCTCTTTTGATGATAATTAGGGTTGTGAAAGTGAAACAGTATTCACCAGGTTCTCAATTCTTTCCAGTAAGTGACTTGGTTATTCAGTATACAAGGGATATGTTAACTGCATGTTTGGAAGCATTGTGTCTCAATGAGTTTTCATGTTTGATTTGATACCCTAGCCCAATGGAAGATATATATATTAGCTTCCAGTTTTCGTGTTTTGGATATTCTATGGTTCTAATTCTTAACCAAACACCCTATTTGTTGGTAGGCAATGGATTTGCCTTATGGAGTTTCTTTTTCATGAATTCTCACATCAAAACTAGAATAAGAAAACTATGGCAGTATATAACAAGCAGGGTTTTAAATAATGTGCCACAGCAGAGCAGCTCTGCCCCTTTACAGGGGATGCTGTAGGGGAGTGGTTTGGTGTTGTGTTGTGGCTTAGCAGATCAAATAATGGGCTGATGGCAGCTGTAGAGGCACTATTGTTGATGTAGAAGAGCCCTCTGAACATAGACAATTAGGACCTTCTCGGGTGCTATTATTGATATATATTTCAATTTCCAAAAATGAATTCTAAGCTGTAAATGATAAAGATAACTTGGATTTAGAAGATAATAATTGGTCATTGGTATTTAATTGTATGTTTTCTTCAAGATGCATATGGCTTTATTTTGTCCATAATATAGCCTCCAAAACTCAGTAATCTTTGATTTGACTCTTGTTCATCACACTCAATAAGACTTTTTTATCCACGTGTTCTGTTCTTTCTTCATTTAGACTTTGCAAACTTTGATCTAATTTGTTATATTCTTCTTTTATTAATTTCACCATCATCTTTCATTCTTAGTACTTTTGTTCTTCTTGCTCCTATATTGATGGTGATTATTGTGCAAACTGACTTATTATTAATCATGAATTTCTTTAAATTTGGGTATTTTGTTTGTTTTTTTAAGTATTTGTATAGTGTATAGTATTTAGCTTGTATTATAACATTTCAAGTTGTGGTCATCCCACTTCCCGCTATAGCATTGATAGAGTTGGCCACTACGTGCTGCTATCCGAGATTGATAACTAAACTTCTGTGCTGAAATTGTTGACTGTTCCAGAGTTATATTTTGTTTTTGTGAGCTTGGGTTGGGTGAGCTGTAGACTGGCCATGGCCCAAGTTTACTTATTGGATTAAACTACATTGGAGAGAGAATATTAGAAATTTGTAATAATTATGATGTAGTGTTGTAATATGTTAAGGTAAGACACTAGTAGTAGTGAAGTATCAATTCTTCCCAGCTTGAGTCTGTTGAATAAATAGAGTACAAAGATGACTCCGTTTGGTCTTTTTGAGATAGAAATGGGGGCTACAAATGAATAAGGTTCTATACATTTTGTTTTGTTTTAAGATTTTGAGGGCGAGGTAGGCTTCTGCTATGTTTAAGTATTTTCATGATTTTTCTTGGTTAATTATCTCACTGAAGTGGTGAGTCTTTGGTTAATCTAATCGTTCAGTTGATCTTGATTTGTAGGGAAGTTCATGAAGAAGTTAATCGAGCTAGAGAGAAGGCTTCTGAAATTAAACTTAGAAGGCAGGAGCAGGTGGCTGCTCATCGTGAGAAACTTAAACAAGCCTATCTTCGAAAGAAGCTGGAACAATTGAAAGCCTCATCTGTTATATCTGGATCTGAAAATAAACAAACATGATGAATGCATCAATATAACTTACAAAGGCTAATGTTGGTGAAACCAGAACTTGATTATGAAAAAGGTACGAGGCGTTGAAAGCTGACCAAAATGTTCATCATTGTCCATTAAAGCTGCAGCACTAGTAAATTGGACTGCATGCAATGGAAAACTGCCTCAAAAGATGAAGAAAAAGAAAAAGAATTGAAAAGAAACATTTTTTTCTGTTGTAAATGATGTAATTGGAAGCAGATTACATGGAATATACCTTTGCACCTTGTGTAACCTCGAGAACAAACAATCCCAGTAAATTACATATTCTTCAAGTGACTTTTTTTTTTGTTCTAATGCATCTATTCAGAACTGAGCTAGAATATCAATCTGATATACGAGAGCTGCAGCAACTACATAGGTAGATCATATATCGAACCGTTTGTAAAAAAAATGAAAGCAAACATTATTTCACTTATTTGATCCGCCGCATACAAAGAAACATAAAAATAAATAAATAAAAAATGTCTCTTAATTTATATCTTTTATTAAGATTTTAAATAAAATTTCATGAATTTTGCTTACTATAGTCATATATACCAAAAATATTTTTTATTATTATTTTTATAATTTTTTTAAAGTAATGCAGTTTTAAAATAAAATAAAATATACTTACATAAATAAAATAGAATTAAAAACAAGTATTAAGTTAGTGTTTAATAATGTTACTAATGCAATATTTATACATACAAATAAATTTATATTTTTATATAATATTGTTGATATATTCATTAAATATAATGTACAACCATTGTTAATATTATCAACTATTTTACTATGAAATATATTTTTTAAAATAAAGCTATTTTGTTTTTATTTTTATTTTTTTAATAGAAAACTTATGTTAGATATTACTATAGACTTTAATATTTATAGTTCAATGGGACTAAATCAATCCTCAATTCGACATTCAACCTTGCCAAGAGAATCATAATTGTGCTCATCAAACTTAACTCCATACAAACCATAATACAACTAATTTTATAACTAAATACAATTGTTGTGGTCACTAAAGACAAGTAGAGTTAATCATTGAGTTTTGCATGCTTTCTAGACCATGTTATCAAATTTATGCTCAATTAGATAAAGCACCCCTCCATTATAATTTGCAAGATGATGAATGCCATTTTTCTTTCAGAGGGCAAACCTTTGACTCTGGCTTGTAAAGAAACAAAGCGCACTTCAAGGAAAACTTTTAAGCCAAAGAATCTTTGTTACAAAGATATTATCATATTGTAAAAGTTATAAGGGATAACTTGGAGAGTTTCTTCGAGATGGGACACTGATGACGTGCTGCATCAATTCAATCAAACCAATATGTATTAAACAATTATCTAATATCATTCTTAAAATATTTTGCAAAATGATGCAAGTCAAGTAAAGAAAGTATGAAGGATGTCATCATTCTTCACCTTCCACAATAACAAGTTATTCAAAATAGAATTTCATTCTCTTTGCCCAAATGCCTCGATGAAGATAAAATTCAATACATGCTCATTAATCTACGAGGAATTTGCATATTACACTCAAGAGTAAAAAAAGTTGTTGCCTAAGTATTAAAAAAATAAATAGTCTTTACCTGTGATTGTATTTTTTTTTTCATCTCTTTCTTACTTTTACATTGTCAATGATGTTCATTATTTCTCTTATAAGAAAGCATCTGAAAAAAGTGGAGAAACAGAAGTGACCGCTTCCTGAGATTTTTCTTTTCAGGTGAGAAATCAGCAAGGTTCATGCAGCATTGAGTGTTGCAGAGACCAAAAACTTATATTGATGAATTTTTGTTCTGACAGTGGTCTTGGATCCTAAATATCTTGAGGAGACCACCGTGAAGAAAAATTGGAAAAAAATTACACATGTGAAAGAATTTTCATGATGACAACAGAAAAGCAGAAAAAGAAGACCGAACAATTCTAATATATATATATATATATATATAAGAACTATTTTATGGAAGCTCTTAAGAAGCAGAAGTCACTTCAGATGATATTACTCAAATAATATGTTCAAATTTTAAGGATTGTATGAGAGAAAAAGATGAAAATATATTTTGAAAGACAAAGTTACAAACAATTGATATATAAATACTCCTGTTTATGTAAGTAAAATCTAAGTTAATTACAAGTGTAATCCAAGTACAACACCAACCTAAAAAACTGGACAAAATTTTCTGCTATATTTATCACAAGGGAAAAAGAAATATATCAAAATGCAGGAATTTCATAGCCTTCTACTGATGAAAAAAGTGAATTGAAATCCATGAATAGAAAACCTTCGAGTGATCTAATCGCTGTAAAAGATCAGCTTTCAAAAGAAATTTCAATGCCACCAAAATATTTGTCATTTTGAGGTGCTCAATATTTCATTGTATCTTTGAAGGACCATACGTCTACGGGCATCGAAACACAAAAAATGATGCCAGCAATATTTACTATAAACATACATCAAGTTAGGTAGTAGCTATCATTCAATATGAAAAAAGAAGCAAAACTACCCAAGTAATTGATTCTTTCATGTCAACTTAAAACAACTACCAACTGCTTCTTCAAAAGGATGGAGTGGATGCAGATGAATTAGCACTCTGACTTTTATTTAAACAACATATCAATCAAAGATTGTCTCCTGAGGCTCATTCAAACTTTTCTCATCAGATATCATCATCTGTTTTTCTTGCTCCAAATAGTATATTTTATCATTCATATTTGCTTTCCCGTATGCTTCAATCATGACAGAGTACGTTGTGTCATCTGGTTGGCATTCTTTTTCTTTCATACGCTTGAAGAATCTTTCCATTTCAATCAAAGAATCCTCCTTGGCACAGGCAGCTATAACTGCATTGTAAAATGAAGTATTCATATGTATCTGAAGCTTCTCAGCCAAAATAACACTGCTCATTACTTTATAGAAGATTCCTGCCTTAGAATAGCCATTGATAAGGCAGCAGAAAGTCTTGGTATCTGCTTTCAAACCCTCAGCAACCATTTGATCATATGCACGTTCCATGTTTGCAGCATCACCTACATCTGCAAACGCCTCAATCACAAAGTTGTAAGTTGGAGTTGTCCATGGACATTTTTCCTTGTGCATGCACTGCATAACTGATGACATTTTGTCATACATTCTCTTTTTACTATAAGCTCCCATTAAAATGTTAAAAGTGCTCCTTTGTGCTTGTATCCCAAAACTACAAAATTTCTCATACCATTTCTCCATTATATCAATCTGACCCTCATCGCGAAAGACACCGATTACCGCGTTCATTGTGCAAACATCAGGCTTGCAGGTAGTGCTCTCCATCATACTTGACACTATTTTCTCCATCTGATCAAATCTCCCAGTCTTACCATAACCAGTCAGGAGGAGGTTCTGGGTGAGAGTGTTTGGCATGATAGATATTTCAACCATTTTATCATACACCAACTCAACCATTTCAAACTTCAAAGCATCCACAAGAGCTTTCATCAAGGTACTGTAAGTTAAAATATCAGGCTGGCAATTGGGGATGTTCATCATCTCATCAAGAATCGACAATGCCTCATCAACCAGATTATTTCGACAATAAGCTATAATTAAGGCCGTGTAAAGTTCAGTACTTTCGCAACCATCTTCATGTATAGAGTTAAAAAGCTCCTTTGCACGATGGGGTTGGCCAGATTTTCCAAGCAACACAATGAGTCTCATGAAAGTATCTGCTCTGGGTTGGTAATAGGGCTGGCCTCTAAGCATGTCAAATAGCTGTGCATTAAAAATACTTAGAGATTTGAGTATTAAACTCATGAGAAAAGAAGATAATCTTATGTAAGATGCTCTTATGCACTCCAAGATTTACTTCTAACTGTCCAAACTCGATCTAAATTTCCGTATTGCGAGTGTAAAACAGTTGCAAATCAATATGTAAGACAAATTTTGCAGACTTTACACCAACTACCTTCAAAAATAAATAACATCTGCTATAGCCTATAGTGCACACACTTCACATTAGAAGCTCTCATTTTTATGTGACCATGTCCTCAATTCACATCGCATTATGTCTGTTTGTTTAAACTTTGTTGAGAAAAAAAAGTACTTTTTTTTTCATAAAATAAACTTATTAGTAATGTTTACATGTTTGGATAGACTTGTTTAAATATGCAGTAGAGGATAGAAGAAAGTTAAAAAACATGGAGTGTTGTTTTATGACATTTTTGGGACAAAAAATACTCAGAGAAATTTGGTAATGGCAGTGCATCCTTCTGCAGGGTTACCCTCCTCCTCTTCCCTTAGTATTTTGTTTTTTAAATTAAAACAATGTTTTTGAATCATGTAAACAAACACATATCAGTATCTTCTGATACAATAGTCACTTAAAAATGAATTATTTTATAATCACTCTCAAAACTAGTATTAAAGGTAGTAGTGTAGCACCCCAATGAAATCAACATAAACCAAAAGACCCTCAAGTAATTAGACATAAGAATATCAAATCCAAGTATTCAATCAACAATCATAGTTTTTCAGCCTAAAAAGAAAAGGATGAAGTTTTTGAAGCACAAGGGGGTGATGACTGACCTCAAGGGTATTAACCCAGTCCTTCTTATGAATGTGATAGTACAAGACTTCAGGGAGAGTGTGTACCCAGAACTTATCACTCTTCCTTTTCTCCTTCTTTTTCTTCTTCTTCTTCATGGGTGTCTCTTCCATACCCTCAAAGAACAGTGTTTGGGAAAATTCCTTGTCTTTCGGGTTTCTGGTTTTGGTTGCTGGAGCTGGTTTTCGGGTAGAAGAGGCAGAGACACTGGTTTTTGATGGAGCAGAAACTGAGAAGCGGGTGACCCGAAAAATCGGATCTTGGGTTGTGGGAAATTTGGAATGGGGAATGGGAGAAGGAAGAATGGAAGAAGAAAAACAGAGAGACATTGAAACCATGGAAGGGAAACAGGGACAGATAACTTTGTTTCTATGAACTTTGAACTTTGTGTTTTTTTTTTTTTTTTGG